>MDTG01151949.1_pt1 | contig 22648 bp, 20 predicted proteins | sample 811421 | NCBI WGS metagenome assembly MDTG01 (sample SAMN05326645, study PRJNA326480) | marine metagenome | isolation source: seawater | place: Pacific Ocean: South East | collected 2011
TGGGGATGCTGTCCCATGCACAGGGCCAAGGTCCCCGTTGTGTCATCCTCACTCCCGCCAAGGAACTCGCCCTGCAGATCGCGGATGTGGCCAAACGACTCGCGGCCAGGACGGACTTGCGTGTGGAGGTGGTCTACGGCGGTGTTGGACACCGGGCACAGCAAGAGCGGCTCGAGGCCGGCGTCGATTTGGTTGTGGCTACACCCGGCCGGTTCATGGAACTCTACTTGCGTCAGGCCTTCAACACCAAGTCCATTTCCTGCCTCGTGCTGGATGAAGCCGACCGCATGATGGACCTCGGCTTCATGCCCCAGCTCAGAAAGCTCCTCGAAATTTTGCCCACGAAACGGCAGAATTTGTTGTTCTCGGCGACCTACCCTCCAAAGACGGAGGCCATGGCGGAAGAGTTCCTGCTCTGGCCGACGCGGGTAGAAGCCTCTCCCCAGAGCACCCCCGTGGAAACGGTAAGCCAGAAAGGATTTCGGGCCGACAACTTCGGTACCAAGCTCAACCTGCTGGAGTACCTGCTTTCCCAAGAGGAAGTGGATGCTCAAGCCCTGCTATTCGTCCGGGAAAAGGACCAGGCAGAGCACATTGGCCGTCGCATTTTCGAGACAGTGACCCGGTCGGTTCGGACCCTGCACGCCAACAAGGGCCAGAACAGCCGGATCAATGCCATGGAAGAGTTCAAATCCGGTGAGCTTCGAATTCTCGTGGCCACCGACGTGGCCAGCCGTGGCATTGATGTGCCCCAATTGGATTTGGTCATCAATGTGACCGTGCCCCGGGACCCACACGACTACATTCACCGCATCGGCCGGACCGGCCGCGCCATGCGCAAAGGCCGCGCCATCACGTTCATTGACCCGAGCGAGAAGGCAGCACTTCATCGGATTGAGGGTCTGCTGGGTCAGCCCATGGACATCTCCCTTCTTCCGGACGACATCGTGGTGGAGCCCACACCAAAGTGGGAAGCACAGGCCATGGCCCGCGCTGTGGACAGGGAGAAACGCAAGGCAGACCCCACCTTCAAGGGCGCCTTTCACGAAAAGAAACGGAAGCCCTCCTCCGGGCGGTCCCGCCGTCGCCGCCGTTGATCACAGTGGTGTAACCCCGCCCCAAGGGTCCAGCCGGTAACCTTCATCATAGCACCAGACCTCTGTGACACCATGGTTTCCTGTGCGGAGACTCGTGTGATGTTCGAAATCAAACCCTTGTTGCTCGAGCCAAATCAATCCGGGCACATCGGATGCCAAGACGCCTTGAGAGGTGCGGTTGCGAAAGGCGCGAAGGATGCCGTGGTTCCGCTCGAGAATCCGTTTGACCTCCATCATGTCCGCAGCCACCTGCTTCACCCAAAGCGGAGCTCGTCCTCGAGGAACGGAACCAGGGTATTGACTCAGACAGAATTCAGAGCAAAAATCACCCTCATACAGAGGGGAGCTCTCACTTTTCATGGCGGTGCGACAATGGAGGCAGCGGCTGGACATGGCAAATCGTTCGGGAACAATCAAGCCCGGTATGGTGGGAATTGCCATGGAATCGCCCCTGACATTCATGGATGTCGGCCTTTCCTTTGCAGGTGATGGACAGCTTGATTCAGATTGGCGTCATTGGCGCTGGAACCATGGGGCGCGGCATCGCTCAAATCGCGGCGACGGCCGGCCACCCAGTGACACTGGTGGACATGAAGACCGAAGCATTGGACCAGGCCATGTCCAGCCTGAGGAAGGTCTTCGCCCGCCTTGTCGAAAAAGGCCGCGTACAGCCTTCTGATGCAGAAGTCATCCTTGGACGCATCCATTGCTCCACCGACCTGAACGCCCTCAATCGTGCTGGGCTTGTTGTCGAAGCCATCGTCGAAAGCATGTCGGTTAAATCACAGGTTTTTAATGCGTTGGAGTCGGTTGTCCCGCCAGACTGTATCCTCGCAACGAACACCTCTTCCTTGTCGGTTACGGCCCTGGCTTCCACCTTGACTCAACCGGAACGCTGCTTGGGATTGCACTTTTTCAATCCGGCTCCTTTGTTGCCTCTGGTGGAGGTCATTCCTGCACTGCAAACGAAGGATGGACTTGCGGCGGAAATGGTGCTGCTCATGCGCAATTGGGGCAAGCAACCGGCGCTGGCGAAGGACACGCCTGGCTTCATCGTCAACCGCGTTGCCCGCCCCTATTATGGGGAGGCCATCCGCCTCTTGGAGGAGGGCGTGGCTGATGTGGCCACCATCGACTGGGCCATGACGGAGCTTGGCGGATTCAGAATGGGCCCGTTCGCCCTTATGGACCTGATTGGAAATGACATCAATTACGCTGTAACCGAAAGCGTTTGGACGGCCTTCCATTATGACGAACGGTACAAACCCTCGTTTGCCCAAAAACGCAATGTGGACGCAGGGTGGCTGGGTCGGAAGTCGGGACGCGGCTGGCATGACCATTCCGATGGTGCTGTTCCCGGACAGCCCCGCATGGACAAGGAATTGGGACAGGACATCCTGTGGCGAATCTTGGTCATGCTCATCAATGAGGCTGCAGATGCTGTGTTCTGGGGGGTGGCCAGCGCAGAGGATGTGGACCGTGCAATGCGCGGCGGGGTGAATTACCCGAAAGGCCTTCTGGCTTGGGCAGAAGAAGTCGGACTGGACCGTTGTGTCGCTGAATTGGACCGATTGCGCGATATGTATGGCGAGTCGCGATACCGGTGCAGTCCGCTGCTTCGTCAGCGCGCGGCGGAGGGGCGGAGCTTTTTCAATTGATCAGCAAGTGGTGCCGAACGCCCCGAGCAAGACCAAAATGTCCGAGACAGTCACGGCCCCGTCGCCGTTGATGTCCGTCGTACAACCGGCCTCGCACCCGAACTCGGAGAGCAACAGCAAAACGTCACTGACGGTGATGAGGCCATCCTGATTGAGGTCGGGTAGACAAGCCACTTCCGCCAATTCCTCCTGCTCGAGGACGCCGTTGCAGTTGTTGTCCAGGCCTTCCGCAGTGGCTGGGGCGCCTGGAAACACATTGGGATTGCTGTCGTCGCAATCACAGATGGTGCTCTCTCCGTCGAGGTCTACATCCACAATTCCGGCGCAAGATTCGAATTGGGCCTGACAATTCGCCGCGACACAGGCGGCGCAATCCTCTTCGCTGCCAAACGCACAAGTCAAGAAACAGTTGTCCGAAACGCAGGTGCTCTGGGCAGCGAAGCATCCCACGCAGCCTTCGCTCATTTGCGGAATGGCATTGGAGATGCAGTTTGAAAAGCAGGCCGTGAGGTCTCCCGCAAATGCACAAGAGAAGCCGCAACCGAATACAGCGTCATTGACCATGTCGCCGTCGTTGCAAAGCAGTTCGAAATCCGCATCATCGCATTGTGCGCTCAATTGCAAACTGAACGGGGCGAAGGTGAGCACAGAAATACAGAGAAGGGGAATTAAGCGCAACATCATGGAATGGAGACAATTTGGCGACAAATTGGTTCAATTGCGAATCCGATGCCCTCCTGCATCTAAGGCCACCCCCGCTTTTTGGATGTCCTGTGGATGGGTCAAGTCCAAAAATGCCCCCGCCAGGGGCAGTACGGTCAAGACACCGGGATGGGCCTGATTCCACGAGGAAATGGCCGCTGGCAATTCTCTTTCCTTGCGCGTGGGATGTTCCGCTGCCTGTTCTACGGCATTCCTCAGGTCTGCATAGGCCATGCGAAAACAGTTCATACTGACCCGAATGGAACCGTCTGGCCACCGACAGGATTCAATGGCAGATGGACTCGGCTTCTCTTCAATGTGTGCGAGCTTGCCATCGGCCGTTCGGTGGATGACAGCAAATGCGCGAACCCGGTCAGCAGGCAAGCCAAGGTGATTGGCATCCATTGCCGGCAGACAGGATGGGTGGAGCAGCATCCGCTCCAGAAGCCCTTTCGGCGGCAAATTGTCCCCGTTGGCGACGGCGATGTGGCACCCCTCCCAATCCGGGTGGGCATGCAGTGCCAGTTGCACAGCCTCCGCAGTGCCATTGGGTTTGGTTCGGCCCGGCGCAATGCGTTGGACCACAAAATCCATGGCTGCTCCCGGTACAGGATGAAGTCGAAAATGCGGCGCCGTCACCCGATCGTCTTCCGCCACGACCACACAAATGTCCCTCATCCCCTCCTCCACGCATTGCTCAACAAGGTGGTGCAAGAGTGGCCGCTTCGCACGGCCGATGCGAATCATGGCTTTTGGGCGAGTGGCGGCCTCCTCCTTTTCCCATTCCGAGACCAATGCAGCGGCCTTCATGCGGCTCCCTTTGCCTGCCGCCATGATAACAATGGGGTTTGGCTTAGTCATGTCGAACCCCTTCATCCAGCTTGACGGCCCAAGCGCCTTTGCCCCCTGCTGCGCAAATGGCACCGATGACCCTGTCCACCTGCGAATCGGGAACATGGGCCAACATGCAACCTCCCCCGCCAGACCCATTGATCTTCCCTCCCCAAGCTCCGGCGCACATGGCGGCATCGAGCATGGATTCAATGCGTGGGGTGGACAAGCATAGGACATCCCGGAGCACAGCATGGTGCTGGGTCAGCGCCCGGCCCATCTCATCGCCGTCCACCATGCCTTTGGCCATACAACTGGCCCAATGGGCTTCAAGGTCGCGGTTGATGCGGGTCCCTTCCGCCAGGATTTGCTGCGCCGAAGACCAATGTGATGGCGGGGTGTCCAGATTCGACATGAGGGGCAATCTCGCCTCCTTGCACCGCACGAGGTGCCCTTGCGTGTCTTTTGGTTCTCCAGAGTCCCCGAGCACAAATACGCCCGGCAAGGCAGGCAATGCTTCAGGATTCCCGGCGCCAAACCGGTGCAACCCCCCATGGGCGCATGCAAAATGGTCCATGTCTCCCCCAGCCCCTCCACATGCCGTCACTTCTGCCTCGTGGCACAATTTGACCAAGTCGTGCATCGTCAAATGGAGGTCGAGTGCGGAAGAGAAGCCGGCGGCCCATGCGGTCAGCAAGGCCGTGGATGAACTGCAACCGGCCTGAATGGGAATGTCACTCCGCACATGGACATTCATTCCAGGAGGGGGGAAGCCGGCGGTTTCAATCAACTTCCAAGCGATCCACGCCATGGGTGGGGCCTTACTTCTTTCAGCATCTGCCCTCAAGTCTAGTCGCAGGACTTCTCCCAATGCCTCACTGGTCACCACCACCTGGGCGTCCGGTCTTGGCCCCCACTCGAGTTGGCAGCGCCGGTCCATGGCCATGGCAATCACGGGCAATCCGAGATAATCCTGATGTTCACCGAACAGGCAAAGCCTGCCCGGAGCTGATGTCAAAAATGGTGTCACGATGCAACCTTCTGCAGCTTGAGGATGCCCCAAACACTGAGCCCGGTCACCAGGCCAAAAACGACGACGCCCACGCCGCCACCAAACAAGACGCCTCCGACCCCCAATAAGGCCCCGTAGACCGCGCAACACCCTAAAACAGCCTGCAACAAAGCACGGGGCACATTCCATGTTGGTTCCTCCAGTTGACCTTGTGGGACAAATCGAGACCAGCCTGGGCCACCCGGATGGACCAGGTCGACGAACCGCTGGAGTACAGCCGGTGATTCCGGTGGCAAGAGGAAGGCAGCAGAGACCCAGCCTGCCGTGGTCATCAAGCTTCCTGCCACGAGTTTGGCCCAGCCGGCCATGTCAGGAACAAGGGCCAGAGGCTCGGCCGCCAGCGCGTCGTGAATCCACGTGAAGTACACGGCGACCATGAGGGAGATGACCATAGCGGCAACTTCGGTGCCCGCAGAAATGCGCCACCAAAACCACCGAAGGATGAAAAGCCCCCCCGTTCCGGCACCCAACAGGAGCAACAAGTTGAAGGCTTGGCCTGCCGAGGTCAAGGCCAAGCTCAACGCGGCACCTGCAGTCAGGGACAGCACGGTAGCGACCCGCCCCGCCTGCACGCGCTGGACTTCCGTCGCATCGGGTCGAATGAACCTCACCCACACGTCGTGAACGAGGTAGCTCGCCCCCAGATTGACTTGCGTGCTCATCGTGGAAATGAAGGCAGCAAGCAATGAAGCTGTCACCCATCCGAGCAGGCCAGAGGGCAACAAGCTGAGCATCGCAGGGTAGGCGACGTCGTGCCCAACTTTGTCGGCCGCGAGTGCTGGAAATGCGTCAGCGATGGAGTCGAGATCGGGAAAGACGATGAGGGAGGCCAGGGCCACCAAAATCCAAGGCCAGGGACGCAATGCATAGTGTGCCGCATTGAAGAGCAAGGTGGCGCCCACGGCATCGCCTTCGCTCTTTGCGCTGAACATCCTTTGGGCGATGTACCCTCCTCCTCCAGGCTCTGCGCCCGGGTAATAGCTGGCCCACCATTGGACAGCCAGGGGGACAAGCAGAACAGGGATCCACACCTCAGGGTCGCTGAAGTCCGGCCATACGGACAACTTGCCGCTGACATTCGGATGGGCCATCAACCCTTCTACCCCACCCACCTCGGGCATGGACAAGACAAAGACGCAGGCCGCCACTGCACCCCCCATGGCCAGGACAAACTGAAAGAGGTCGGTCCAAAGAATCGCACGGAGGCCTCCGTAGGTGCTGAAAAACAACGTGACGCTGCAGGTCACGGCAAGGGTCATCCATCCAGGCCATCCGAGCAGGATGCTTCCCAATTTGATGGCGGCCAGGCTGACGGTCGCCATGACCAGCACGTTGAACACCAGTCCGAGATAGATGGCCCGGAACCCCCTCAAGAAGGCCCCGGCCTTGCCCCCATATCGAAGCTCGTAAAACTCAATGTCGGTGAGGACGCCTGACCGGCGCCAGAGCCGGGCATAGACGAAGACTGTGAGCATGCCCGTGAGCAAAAAGGCCCACCATGCCCAATTTCCCGACACCCCTTGCTGTCGGACGAGGTCGGTTACCAGGTTGGGCGTATCTGCGCTGAAGGTCGTGGCCACCATCGACGTGCCCAAGAGCCACCAAGGCATGGACCTGCCCCCCAGGAAATAATCCTCGGTGTCCCCCTTCCCTTGTCGTCCCGACCACCAACCGATGCCCAAAACGATCAGGAGCACCCCTGCAATGATGCTCCAATCCAAAACCGTCAACTCCATGCGGTCAATGTACCAAGGGGTCGGCCGCCCATGCCGGGTTGTTTCTCTCTGTTATCTTCAGCACGGCGTGGCAATCATGAGCATCCAAGGTCCTTTCTGGCGGGTCATCCTCTTCCTTGCCCCACTCTGCCCAATCTGTCAGAACATGACGCACGAGATGCGCCTGCTCGAGAAGGAGTTTGCCGGTGCGCCGGTTGAATTTCTCGGGGTCTTTCCAAATCCTTCCACCCGCCCGGACCAAATTTCCCAATTCGGGGAGACCTACGGATTGAACATGGGCTTGGTCGCGGATACAGCGGGTTGGGCTGAGCAATTGGACGCCCGATGGACTCCGGAGGCCATTGTCCTGGACGATCGAGATTCCGTGGTGTACCGAGGGAGGCTGAACGACAGGTATTTCGCGCCGGGAAAACGGCGTTCCCGAACCCGCAACCGGGATTTGCGCAATGCATTGAAGGACGTCTTGGATGGCAAGCCGGTGTCCACCCCGGTCACCGATGCCGTCGGTTGCCCCATCGAAGGCCTTCGCATCCACAAGTCCCCCTAACTTGACCACATGAGAATTGCTCTGCTCCTCTCGTTCATCGCGGTGGCCATCACGGCTCATGGGCAAGGCGTCACCTACCACGCGAACGTGGCCCCCATCATCCATGAAAACTGCACGGAATGCCATCGATCCGGTGAAATCGGCCCCATGCCCTTTACCTCGTTTGAGGAAGTGTCGGCCTACGGTGAGTTCATCGAGTTCGTCACTTCCACCGGCTACATGCCACCGTGGACGCCGGATGCAAACTACAGCCACTTTGTGGGCGAGCGCGTCCTTTCTGAGGAAGACATCGAGACCTTGAGCGCCTGGGTCGATGCTGGCAAGCCGGAGGGCAATCCAGCAGACAATGAAGGCCTGCCCAACTTTCCCCAGGGCAGTCAGGTGGGGACCCCCGACCTGATCCTGTCCATGCCCGAGCCCTACTTGCATGAGGGAGACATGACAGACCAGTATCAGGTGTTCATCCTGCCCACGGAATTTGAAACCGACATGACCGTTCGTTCACTGGAAGTCCGTCCTCAGAACGGGTTGATTGCCCACCACGCCATCCTCGGCCTGGACACTGAAGGCATTGCGGCCCAAATGGACGCACAAGATCCGGATCCCGGTTACGAGAGTTTCGGCGACTTTGGATTCGACGCCTACAGCAGCTTTTTCGGCGGTTGGGTCCCCGGTACACTGCCGGTGGTGTACCCGGAGGGCATCGGTCGGGTCATTCCGGCCGGTTCGGACCTCTTGATCCAAATGCACTACGGCCCCTACTCCGCAGACGAATCGGACCAGACCGAGCTCAACGTCTTCTTCACCGAAGCGCCAGTCGAGCGCGAAGTGGAAACGGGCATCATGGGCCCGTGGGACCTCAGCGAGCCTTTCTTCATCCCGGCGGGTCAGGTCAAGGTGTTCCATGGTGAATACCCGGTGTGGGACGATGTGAGCCTAATCAACATCGTGCCCCACTGTCACCTCATTGGCGTCAGCTGGGAGGTCTTTGCCACTTCGGCCGATGGCAACGACACCATCCCGTTGATTTCCATTCCAGAATGGGACTTCAATTGGCAAGGGTTCTTCACGTTCCCTACCCTAACCAAGATTCCCGCGGGCTACACCATTGAGGCCATTGCAGCCTATGACAATACGGCTGAAAATCCGTTCAACCCCAGCAGTCCGCCGCAGAATGTGGTGTACGGGGACAACACCGAGGACGAGATGTTTTTCGTCTTCGTGGATTACGTCCCCTACCAAGAGGGAGACGAAAACATCTCTCTGGAAACCCCTTTGCTGTCTGGTATCGGAGCGCTCGATCCAGAGGGCCCACTCGTTTCCCTTCAGCCCAATCCAAGCCGGGGTCAGGTGCAAATCTTGGCCGACCCGTCATTCATTGGCCGCAACTGGTCCGTGTTGGATCTCGGTGGACGGTTGCTTCTCGAAGGGACCTTCCGTTCCGCGAACCAGCGCCTCGACTTGACCGGTCTGCAAGATGGTGTCTACCTGTTCCGATCCGAAGACGGTGTGGAGCGAATGGTCATTCAGCGTTGAAACCCCAGCCTGCTGCGCCTGTCCACAAGTGAGTCAGGGCGCCTTGACGCTCGATGCCGCTCGGTGTCAACGTGTCGATGCGGACCTCCCCAGAAGCGTGAAGAACAGTCCAATTTCCCGAGCCCATGTTGAGCGCTAACCCCACGTGGGTGATGGCCTCTTGATTCGCTTTATGGAAGAAAACGAGGTCGCCGTGCTGCAACTCGCTCCACTCTGATCGGTGGTCCTTGGACGCCGCCCACTGCTGGCTCGCGTCACGCGGAATGTCGATTCCACAAAGGGATCCCGCCAATTGGGTCAACCCGCTGCAATCGATGCCCAATATGCTCTTTCCACCCCACAGGTAGGGTGCGCCAATGAATTGTTCAGCCGCCACCAGCACATCCACCGGCAGGGTATTGTCCTGTTGAGACAAGGCCATTTTCGGAATGCGGCTGCCTGCGGGTAAATGCACCGTCTGCCCCGCCCATTCCACAGGGGTCAGCGGGGAAATGAGCCGCACACAGTCCATGTCAAACGCAACTACAGCTTCTTTGGATGTGTCCACAAGTTTCGGGTCAATGAACCCGGTGTAGCCGTCTTGTTCGAGGCGGATCTTGGCCCAGTTGTCCTGGCCCTCGATGGGATGGAGGTCAACGCGTTCTCCAAACAGGGCCTGGGTGACCATTTCCGCGCAATCCGAGGGTTCGGAACGCACCGGAGCGAGGGGAACGCGAATGACTCCGTCCATCAGGCACCGCAGTCGATGACCATGGCGCTGGCGCCTCCTCCCCCATTGCAGATGCCGGCTGCACCATAGCGCTTGCCTTGCCGCTTTAGGGCATGGATGAGCGTCACCACGATACGGCTGCCGGAACTGCCGAGGGGATGGCCGAGGGAAACGGCGCCTCCATTCACGTTGACTTTCTCGGCGTCGAGGCCAAGCAGCTTGACGTTGGCGAGACCCACAACGGAGAAAGCCTCATTGAGTTCGACGAGGTCCATCTGGTCCATGCTCATCCCGGCCCGGTCGAGGGCAATGGGAACCGCTTTTGCCGGCGCGGTCGTGAACTGTTCGGGTTCTTGGGCGGCATCTGCATTGGAGAGGATGGTGGCCAACGGAGTGACGCCCAACTCGGCCGCCTTGTCGGCGGACATCAGAACCAAGGCGCTCGCGCCATCGTTCAGAGTGCTGGCATTGGCTGCTGTGACAGACCCAGCCTTATCAAAGACCGGGCGCAGCGCCGGAATCTTCTCCAGCTTCACATTGCGGAATTCCTCGTCCTCGGTCACCATGACCGGATCGCCTTTGCGCTGGGGGACGGGGACAGGCACCACCTCGTCGGTGAATGCGCCGCACTCCCAAGCAGCGGCAGAACGCCGGTAGCTTTCGATGGCGAATGCGTCCTGCTCCTCGCGGCTGAAACCATGCTCCTTGGCACACAATTCGGCACACAGCCCCATGTGATGATTGTTGTAAACGTCGGTCAGGCCGTCGAGGACCATGCCGTCCACCGCTTTGAGGTTGCCGAGCTTGACTCCTTGTCGTCCGTTGAGGTAATGCGGCACCTGTGACATGTTCTCCATGCCGCCGGCGATGGCGACATCAATCTGGCCCAGCGCAATCGCATTGGCAGCCAAGTGAATCGCCTTCATTCCGCTGGAGCACACCTTGTTGACGGTGGTGCAAGGCACGGTGTCGGGAATGCCCGCGCCCATGGCCGCCTGTCGGGCTGGAGCTTGACCGAGACCGGCTTGCAAAACGTTGCCCATGAAAACCTCGTCCACCTGATTGGGGGAAAGGCCGGCACCTTCTAATGCACCTTGGATGGCCATGGAGCCCAGCTTGGGCGCAGGAATGGAGGAAAGGGCGCCGAGAAAGGAGCCCATAGGAGTCCGCTTGGCTGCGGCGACGATCACAGTTCTGTTCATTTCAGAGGGTGGGTTGCAACGCGAAGATATGGGCGGGCCCCGCTCGTCCTTGGCATTCATTGGCAAGCCGATTCGACCCGACAAGGGTTTTGGCACGGGCTTTGTCCATTCTCTGACAGCTGTAAGCAGCAGATATGGTTCAAAGTGCAGGCAAGTCCTGCACAGATTTGGTTAAGGTTGAAGCGCCCCGAAACGTCGGGGCGTTTCTCATTTCACCACCCGCAGGAATTCCTTGGGCATGCGGGTCTTCACTTCCCACATGGCGTCCAGCGTTTCGTCCGTCATGATGGCGCGGAACAAATGCACGCCCTGGCGGCCGAGAGGGTCGGGCGCGTCTTGTCCCAAGCCGCAAACCATGCAGTCGTGGTGGCGCAAACCCGGAAGGATTTCGGGAATGTCCTGCAATCCCGCCTGGACCCGAAGGATGGTGAAACGGCCTCCACTCCGCATTTTGCGGAAGGGGAACTTCTTGGCGGAGTACTTCTCCCCTGGCTTCCGGCGCGCACTGAACTCGCCGTCTTCCGGCATCTCCCCTTTGAGCAGCAGGTAGCTCTCGAAACGGAATTCGCCCCACTTCTCCTGAAGTCTGCGCCGGAGCGCGATGTCCCGGACAACAACTGCAATGCCGCTGGAATCCTTGTCAATCAAGTTGACGAAATGCACGGGCCGCTCTGCGTTGCCCTGCTCCATGTCTCGGGCCATGAGGAATTCCTTGACCCGGGTGAAACTGGTATCCACACGGGGGTTCGGCGACGCGGACACCCAACCTGCAGGCTTTAGGTAGCACAGGAGGTCGTTGTCTTCATAAAGGATTTCAAAGGGAAGGTCGTCCGCCGGACGAATGGACTTGGGGGCGTCTGCACGCTCCAATTTCCTCTCCCCTTTGGATTCCGGGGCCGAAATCTCCTGCCCCACCTTGATGATGGTGGATGGGATTTTGACCTGTTCGTCGGACACCCGTACACTGCCGCCTTTGATCAGGTTGCGGGCAGCCGTGGTGCTTCCGAGCTGCAGCTCGGAACGGACCAAGGCGTGAAGGGGCGCTTCGATTTCAGCGATCCAGCGGCGGTAAACCGTTTTGGGACGGGGGGTGCGTTGCGGCATATGGAGGCGCAAGATGCACCCGTCCCCCTCATTCTGAGCAGAACGTGCCGTACAAAGCCAACAATGAAAGAATGTCATTGGCGGACACAGCGCCATCGCCCGTGATGTCACGGGTGCACCCGCCCGTGCATCCGAACTCAGAGAGGACCGAAAGGATGTCCGTGGCACCGTGGATGCCGTCCCCATCGAGGTCTCCAGGACACGTGGGGTCCGGACAGGCATAATCACAACTGCCGTCTTCCAATTCGGCCGCAGGATTGAAGTTGCACGCTTCCCCGTCCGTGCATCCCGACAGTCCGGCCATCGGCAAGCAGAAAGACAGGCTGGCCGAGGCTCCAAAGTCTGCAGGCAGGCCCAGTGCGCCTGCGGGCCAAACCTCTCCGCCCTGAGCGGATTGGATGGAGAATTCTCCGCTCATGCCACAGTCGTCTGAGCTCCATCCATTTTGTCCCTGATCGTGAAAGACCACATCAAAACAGCCGTGGGTCATGCACAAAGTGTCTGCGGTGAGCTGCTCAGGCTGGAAGTGCTGACGTTGGCCCCTTTCTACCCCAGTGCTGTCCACCAATGACCAAGCCGTTTCCAAAGGCCGGCAATCGGCCACCGTATGAAACAGGACTGGGCCAGAGCTTGGACGGTGGCCCCACGTGCCCACTGCGACATCGTTCTCCGCCACGGCGTCCACGCCCACGGTCAATTCTCCATCGGCCAAGCCACCTGCGAGCCCCACCACACTTACAAGGCGGGCCGAGAACGCGCTTCCCCAGTCCACGTTGTCGGGAAGGACGTCCGTCCAAGGCAACGAGGCGGTTCGGTTGGGTGGCAGGATGAACCCGTAATTCAAGGTGTCGCTCTCGTTCCACAGCACGCTTGCTGCGACGAGCGTATCAGCGCCTGCATTTCGGAAATCCAAGGCCACACGCGGGATGGCACCGCAATATGAGGGCGTCGCTCCAGTGATCTTCAAGCAGGCCCCGTCCCGTTCCGGCACACTGTGCAAAGGCGCTTTCCACAAGCCCCGGCCATAGGTAGACAGCAAGAGTTCTCCTGTGCTGTATCGGATGGCGAGGTCCGAGCACAACACTTCAGGCAGTCCCTCTTTGTAGGGCGTCCATAAGCCGGTAAGTGTCGGCAGAACATACACCCCCGCATCCGTGCCGACGTACAAGTCCCCACTGGCCGTATCCCTGGCCATGGCATTGACGGGCAAGGCCGGCAATCCCTCACCGACCGTGCTCCAGTTCGCACCCCCATCGTCAGACTCCCAGACCCGATGCTCGGGGTTGTAGCCGCCGAAAGCCAACCACAGGTGCTGCGCGTCTTCCGGATTAATGAGCACATCGGTCACAGGAAGCCCGGGCAGACCCAAGATTGGGTTCCACGATGTCAGGTCTGTGGTCCGGAACGCTTGGGTGGATCGGGCCATGATAGCCACGTCTGCATCCGATCCGGAAAGCGCCAACACTTCCATTTCAGAACCGGAAATGGCGTCCGTGTGGCTCCAGTTGGTTCCTCCGTCATCGGTCCAATACAAGCGGTTCTTGGCCACGAAAATGCGGTTTGGATGACTGGGTGAAAAGGACATGGGCGTGTCCCAGTCGCCCCGTTCATTCACACCCTCGCCGCTGGACGACACCCATTCCGACCAGCTCCAGCCCGCATCCTCCGAACGATGGATTTTGCCGAAATACTCGGCGGCGTAGAGAATGTCCGGGTCTTGTGGATCGATCATGCAGTGAAACCCGTCTGCGCCGATAATGCGAGCGTGGGCCCGTTCGTCCAGCAGGTTCACACCATTGTCTTGCCATCCGGAAAGCCACCGGTTGCGGTTTTGTTCGGAAAAGGCAAAGCGGTAGATCTGTCCGATGTCGAGGCCTTGATTCAAGTCTTCTGCGCCCCCCTCATGGAGCCGGGAAACTCCGCCATCGTGCGCACTGACCACATCGTGGGTGCCCGGGACAAACCCGATGGCGTGATGATCCGCATGAACTTCAGGGACTTGTTCCGCGCCAAACCAATGCCCGATGCATTGCCAACCTCCCCCTCCATCATGGCTCTCCCACAGGTTTACCCCACCCGCAACGATGTGGTTCGCATCCAACGGATCTACCGCCAATGCCAGGTCATAGAAGCCTTGCCCCCCGTAATCCGTGCCTTGCACAGTCCACCCGAGCAGGTTGGGTACATCGGGCAATTCGAGGAAGGTTCCGCCTGTGTCCACGCTGTGGTAGACCCCATTCAACCCTTGGGTGCTCGATTTGGCAGCGATGGCCCAGACCTCATTGGGTGCCGCCTCGGAGACCGCCAATGTGATTCGACTGACGACATAAGGATGGGGCATTCCTGCAGCGGGCGTCCAAGATGCCCCGCCATTCGTAGAACGATAAATGCGGCCAGGACGTTCCGCTGCGTACCAGATGGCCGAGTCCGTAGGGTGCGGGATCAAATCCGAGAACAGTCCCTCCAAGGTTTGATCAAACGTTATGCCGCCGTCTGTGCTCCTCCACAGCCCGTTAGATGCCGCTACCAAGATGTGCTCCGGTGCACCTGACTTGCGGTGAACCCGCTGCACGGTCTGTGTTTCAGAGAGGTCAAAAGCCAATCCTGTCGGGTCCCATGTGTTGCCCCCGTCGAGGCTTCGCATCAGGCCAATCGCATATGCACTTCCAAAATCGCCATCACCCGTGGCCGCGAGCAACTGCATGGGGTCATCCGGATGAAATGCGATGTCAGAGACCCCCATGCCCGCCCAGTCAACTGTTCCCATAAGCGACCAATTCCGGCCGGAATCCCAGCTTTGCCAAACCCCTCCACTTGGCGCACAGGCCACCCAGCGGGCTGTGTCTGTCGGGTCGATGACCACGCGGTTTACCCTGCCCGCTCCCCCAACCAAAGGTGGGCCAGATGGCGCAGCTGCCCCCCAAATTGGTGGTGGATTCGCAATTCTCGCCCTTCGCCCGGCGCGCTCCACAGCGGTCTCTTTCCAGAGGATGTCTGCAGGCAGGCTGTAGGGCGAATTCGGATAGGCCCAGCGTTTCCGCGCAAAGTGCCACCATCTCAAAAATGGCTTGACCCCTTTTCCCCGGGCTGCGATGCTGTCTGCCCAAGTGCTGTCAAAACTGGCCTTGGCCCACTCCACATCAGCTCCGTTGTAAAGGAATTCTCCCCAATGCTGGGCATTCAGGCACTTCGTAGTCGGACACACGCACAACAGGAAGCAGAGAAGCCTACAGTGTACCCATATGGACTGCGCCTGTGTCGTGCTCCAATTCATGGCCCAACCGCGATGAAATCGGAGTCGGCATTGAGGTTTCGCACCGAAATGAAGACCTGATACGGGGAACATGCCTGCATGCTGAAGAGAGGAACAAATTGAGGGCCCATAATCAATTTTGCTCTTTAAATATACCAATTACACCCTCATATTCGGGGAGTACAACGGCTTCGCGCATCCTGAATTTGGAACATCACACCTCAGCGCCAATCAAAAATTGTCGAGGAAAATCATCAATTCGTAAGCGGAATTGGTAATTCAAGCTTTTTCTATAATTTAAAGGTTTGCAGAGAACTCGACCTCTGCCAACCAAAGACATCTGATGCGCAATTTGATTCTCGCTCTGTTTTGCCTGGGCTTCGTGTCCCAGGCTTCGTCCCAATTGACCATCAACGCAACCGCATACTCGACGCTCTGCTCGGGAAGCGCCACCGGCATGGTGGAGCTCGAGGCAGACGGGGCCGTTGGAACCGTGTCCTACTCCACCAATCTCAACCTTTCAGCCTTGTCCGCCGGGGACTACACTTTCGGTGCATCCGACGAAGGCGGACAGACGGCCATGGTCAATTTCACCATCCTCGACCGCCCGCAAGCTTGCGGTTGCACCTACCCTCAAGCGTTCAACTTTGATTTGAACGCTGAAGTGGACAACGGGTCTTGTGTGTTTGCCAGCGACCAAAGCTGTCTGGCCGACATCGTTCCCGACGGCGTCGTGGGCACCAACGACCTCCTCCAGCTGTTGGTGGAGTTCGGCGAGGTCTGCGAATAAGGACAGGTGTCAGTCCTCCGTGCTGGAGGACATGGTGTGGAAGACATTCTGGACGTCGTCGTCCTCTTCCAACTTCTCAATCAATTTTTCGACCTCAGCGGTGGCGTCGGGGTCGAGTTCTTTGGTGTCGGTGGGAATGCGGTCAAATCCAGACTCAAGAATCTCGATGCCATCTCCTTCCAACTTCTTTTGGAGGGACCCGAAGCTTTCGAAAGGGCCATAAATCATGATGGCGTCTTCATCGACCCCGATGTCCTCTGCTCCGAAGTCGATCAGCTCCAATTCGAGCTCCTCGGCATCCTGGCCCTCCGAGGCAATCTTGAAGTGGCAGACATGGGTAAACATGAACTCCACGCTGCCCGTGGTGCCGAGGTTGCCGTTGCACTTGTTGAAATAGCTCCGCACGTTGGCCACCGTACGGTTGTTGTTGTCGGTGGCCGTTTCCACGAAAACGGCGATGCCATGAGGGCCGTAGCCTTCGAAGGTGACCTGCTTCAGGTCAGCCGCATCCTTATCCGTGGCCTTCTTGATGGCCCGTTCGATATTGTCCTTGGGCATGTTGGCCGCCCGGCAATTCTGAATGACCGCCCGCAGGCGCGCATTCAAATCCGGGTCCGCAATGCCCCCGCCCTCCTTGATGGAAAGAATGATGTCCTTGTTGAGGCGCGCGAAGGTCTTTGACATCGCGGCCCAACGCTTCATCTTGCGCTCCTTGCGGAATTCAAAGGCTCGTCCCATGCTTTCAAACATAAATCGACAGGAAGCTGCGCAGCTTGAAACCTTGCGCGCTTTGCCCCGTAGATGCGTGGACAACATTTGATCTCATGCCCAACCGATCCTTCCTCCTCCTGCCTGCTCTGCTCCTCTCCTTCTCTATGCTGGGACAGGAAGCCCTCCCCTTCCAGAACGGAAAGTCGCCGGCTCAGGTACAGGCCGCTTCAAGCCACAGCGTAATGCCGACCACAACCGGTCACAATCGATATGGCTTCCACGCCCTGTATGAGGTGCGCATGTCTCCTGGCATCATCAAGGTGCTGGACATTCGACAGTACTACGTTTCTGAAACGCAAGCCGTCCAAGCCTTTATGAAGGTGCAGGCCTCCGTCCCGCCGGGAGCCATGCTGAAGTCGGTCCAATGGTTCGGTCCCACAGGCGGCTCCGGATCCCTCGGAGACTGACCTTATTTGCGGGTCCTCAGCAAATAGAGGCCCACCAACACGACCAGAGCGCCGGCACCCACTGCGAAATACAGGGGGTTGTCGGCGGTCGTGCTCAAAGTGGCCCCCACACCGAGTGTGCCGAGGAACATCAGCACGTAGATGTAGTCTGGAATCCGCTCGGTCGTCTCCACCAGTTTTTCAGTTCGCTCACGCTTGACGATGCGGCTAAGTGCATCCTGCATGTCGCGCCCGTAGGCGGGAACCCGGGTCTCCGTGCCATCGATCTCTCGGATGGTGATCATGTACTTGTTGAAGCCGGGAGCGGACTCGCTGTCGCGTTGCCATTCGGCTTGGATTGCCATGCGGCGGGGCTTGGTCGTTTTGGCCATGCTCAAAAATTGCGGCGCGAAGATGCGGTCACTTTCGCGACAACACCACCTTCTTCACCGAAACTTCACCTGAGCGGGCAAGGCCACTGAGGGCTGCAGCACCGGAAGGCAAGCCGCTGAGGTTCATATGGCATTGGCCGAGTCCATCGGCGACACCCGCAGCCAGCAGACGGCCATCGGTGCCGATCAGCTTGACTTCGGTTCCCGGCTGCCAACCTGCGGAGTGCATGCGGTCCACTGCCGGAACAGGCCACGCCACCAAACCGCTGGCTTCTGATTCAGCCAACCCGCTGGTGGCCACGTCGAGGATGATCAGGTCATCCACGGCGGCCTCAATCAAGGACCCTCCGTCGAACTCCTGGTTCAAGCGCAGGCTGTCCGATGCCACAAAGCGCAACTTGACATTGTCTGTCAGGTCGATGTATTGGTCTAGGGCAATGGCGTTGCGACGCCACGAGATGTCCTGCGTCAGGGTTTCTTCCACTTCCACCCAGTTTTGACCGCCGTCGTCGCTGATCTGCACCTGCCACCAATCCGCACCGGGGTTGGCTCCAGAAGCGGGGGCATTGACGTACCAACGCCAATAGCTGAGCACCGGAGACACCATGGTGCTCAGGTCGAGCGCCTCAGTCTGCAAGGTGGTCGAGCCGCCGTCAACATCGTTGGAGCCGATTCCCGCATCCTGACCGGGACTGACGCCCGTGATGAAGGCGTACAGCCCGTCTCCGGGCGTGTGGTCTTCATCCGGCGCGCAAATGGACGAGGGATCGCCTGGCGTGCTGAAGGACCCCACGGGGATGGTGGACTCCCATTCTCCTGTCGTGGCATTGTCCCCTGCCAACCCCAGTTCCCAGAAACCGAACTGGGAATAGTCGTCCTGGTCGTCGGTCAGAACCGGCTCCAATCCGACAATCAGGTTGAACGGCAAATTGGGGTTGGTCGGGTCGTCTGCGCTGTATGGCGTGATGGCGCTGGTTGCACCGAACAAGTCGCTGACGCCGAAGAAATAGTCAACCACTGTGCCAGCTTCCTGCTCAGGAAGCTCAGCTGAAAACAAGTCGCCTCCTTCCTCGGTCATGGGCACTTGGGTCCATTCATCCGACGGACTCGTGCGGTAGTAGAGGTCACACGTGCTGAAGTATTGTCCAAAAGGAAACAGGATTTCCGCCTCGGCCTCGAGCGTGATGACGGCATTGCTACCGATGGTCATGTCGGGGGTGTGCGCGATGTCTACGCTGCTGAAGAGGCTGATGCCGTGCATGCCGAATCCTTCGAGGATGGCGCTTCCGTTGGGCGTGCCGTTGGACAGGTCGTCATCGTCGTCGTCCGCTTGAAGCACATCGAGGAGAATCTCCACAAAGGCCTCGCCTTCGTTGCCGTTCTGCGTTTCCGCCTGCAACCCGGGATAGGCGTCCACAAAGAGTTGGAGGGTTTGGTTCCAATCTCCTCCCATCAACAGGTGGGTATCATACCATGCGCCGCAAATGATCTCGCCATCGGCGTGCACTTGGCCCACCAAGTCCTGAGGGTACACCTTTGGGTCGATGTCATACCGGCGGATGAAGAAGTCCTCGTTGGCCATATAGCACCCCGCACCGAGCACTGGGTTGTCCGTGAGGCTGATGGCCCAGAAATCCGCGTAGCCTTCGTTGATGCCGCCATTGATGAAGGATCCGCCCTGACTGACGTAGAACTGGTCGTTGATGCCGTGTCCGTATTCGTGGAAGACCACGTCGCTCACGAGCGAGAAGGCGTTGCAACCATCGCCTTCACTGTAGAAGTTGATGGTGGGGTTGCCCGGCGTGTAGAAGGCATTGCAGGTTCCGCTCACGTCCACGAGCGTGGGCATGGAAATGTCGAGTCCATCAAAGCCGTTCAGCCATGATCCCATGTGGTCGTGGATGCGGTTCACGCTGTGGTAGGCGCTCAATTCACGGATGTTGGCCCCTTCATCCATCGACACGATGCTGTCGCCCTGCAACTCGACGTCCAGCGAGGGCGTGACGTCGTTGGTGGTCACGGTGCTCCACAATCCCTGCAGCTGAAGGCCGAGTTCCTGTGGTGCTTCGTCATCGAGGCTAATCATGCCGCCCTCGGAGGAGGTCAACTGACCTTGGGCCGTCTGTACAAAGAGGTTGGCGAGGCCGACCTCCACCGGAGATTCGAACGGCTGCGTGAGGTGCACGGTTCCTGTGATCTGGACGTCTAGCAACTGGAGCCATGCCGGTGGGCCCATCGGCTTTGCTCGCCGCTTCGGCTGGGGGCCATGCGGATGACCGATGTGCTTGACCTGGTTCTGCCGCAGGTGCACCGTTCCGTCCTCGAGGTCGACCAGCGTGCGGTACTGGACCGGCACCCCTTGCGGAGACGTGCCGCTGACCGTCATTTCGGATACGGCGCGGTATTCGAACCGCTTGACTTCTCCAGGAATGACCACGGGCAGCAGCCACTCCTCTCCCCCTGCCACCGTGATGTCGACGAGGGAGATTCCATTGGTCGCAGCGTCCTCCAGTGCAGCGCCGGACAGCGGCGCGGAGAGCGCCGGCCATTGCGCTTCTGGGTGACATTGGGCTCCCCAAGAGATGATACCGGCCTGACCGGACTTGACCACGAACTCGGTGCCCAGCACCTGTCGGCCATTGGCCTCTTGATGGGCCCTGAAGAGCGTGTGCTTGCCCATGGCCACTTCGCGCCAATCACCCGTTTCAACGATCCATCCCGCCGCATTGACCTGCTCGGACAGCCAGCTGGGCGCGTCTTCGGTGGCAATCGCGGGTCCAAATGCCCGGTGAACCGTTCCGGTGGACGGATCGAACTGCACCTGCCAACGCGGGTGCTCAGCAGAAAACCCGCTCCAAAACGGAGCGCTTCGCAAACGGGACTGCATGTCCTGATCGGGCTCACTCCACGTGGGCGTCAAGCGCACCTCGTGAGGATCAACCGATACGGTCGGATCCGACCATTGGGCCTGGCCTTGAACACACAGGGCGGAAAGAAACAGGGCGAGTGAGAGTAAACGCGGTGTAGGCATGCCACAAGGTAACGCCTCATTGGAGGCGCTGTTCACCTGCAGGAGCCAATACTTTATTTATCGGGCATGCCCCGTCGCTTGATCCTTTTCCTGTGCTGGGGTCTTCAGGCTGTGTGTTCAATTTCATTGTCCGGCTGCACATGAAAGATGGAATGACCTGGTCGAGGGGCATCGCCTACCCTTGACTTGTAGAGGTCAATCGACACCTCCGAGAAATAAAAAGCCCGGCTCATGGCCAGGCTTTTCGCAAAGGGCAGAAACCCAATCAGATTCCGGTGAACTCCACCACCACGGTATCGCCACAGGCCACGGTGAACGTGGTGTCCAGTGCGGTGCACAAGGAGATGAAGGCGAGGTCAAACTCAACGTCGATGTCGCCAGCGTCCACTTCCAAGGTCTGCGTGGCGAGAATGCCCATGTCCGTGGCCACGTCGTTGCCGTTGACGCTGACGTCCGGGGTGCAAATAGAATTGTTGAAGATCTCGATGACAGCCTTGTTGCCTTCATCACACACTTCGGTAACACCATCGTCGCAGCTGGCGAGGAGGGCGCAAACGGCAAACATGCCGAAGAGGGTGCTCTTGTTCATGGATTGGATTTTGATGGCGCGAAAGGAGTGCGCTTCTATGCCCGTCCTCGCACAATCCTCATTCCTGCCCTGTTTCTTTGTAGACATGACGCGGCCTTTCACATTGATTGCCGGACCGTGCAGTGCGGAATCCCGGGCTCAAGTGCTCTCAGCAGCACAGGGCTTGAAGGGGGCTGGACTGGCCTATTTCCGGGCTGGAATCTGGAAGCCCAGAACCCGGCCGGGAGCCTTCGAAGGCGTGGGCAGCACGGGATTGCCATGGCTTCAAGAAGTCCAACAAGAAGTGGGGCTGAAGGTGTGCATTGAAGTCGCAAAGCCCCGGCACATCGAGGAAGCCCTGAAAGCCGGCATCGACATGTTGTGGGTCGGCGCCCGAACCACGGCCAACCCTTTTCAGGTACAGGACATCGCCGACGCATTGCAAGGAGTGGACATTCCGGTGGCGGTGAAGAATCCAACACAGCCCGACCTTGCCTTGTGGAGTGGTGCTGTGGAACGGTTGCAGCGCGCCGGCATCCAAGACGTCATGGCCATCCACCGGGGATTTACCGTTCACGGTCAGAAGAAATACAGGAATGCCCCCCTGTGGCAAATTCCCATTGACTTCAGAAATGTCCACCCAGACATCCCACTGCTGAACGATCCGAGCCACATCACGGGCAAGCGCTCCATGGTTCCAGATGTCGCACAGATGTCGGTGGACCTGGGGTTTGACGGGCTCATGACCGAAGTTCACCCCGACCCCGACGTGGCGTGGACCGATGCCGCCCAGCAAGTCACGCCGACGCGCTTCCTCACCTTGGTGGACGAGCTTGACTTCAGAAGTGACACGGGCGGCGCCACACATGAAAGGTTGGCCACACTGCGCTCTGAAATCGACGTGATTGATGAAAGCCTTGTCGAACTGCTGGGCCGGCGGATGGGCGTCTCGGAGAAGATCGGGTTGTACAAGAAGGACAACGGCTTGACCATTCTCCAGAACGCACGATGGAAACAAATCCTGCGTCAAAATGCGCAATTGGCCGAGGGCCAGGGGCTCGACCCCCAATTCATCGAAGACGTCTACAAGGCCATCCACCAAGCTTCAATTGCAGCCCAGCGCAAGGTCATTCGGGACCGGTCACAATAAAACAGCCCCTACCCTGAGGTGGAGGCTGTCTTGAGGTCGGGATGACTGGACTCGAACCAGCGACCTTTTGCACCCCATGCAAATGCGCTACCAGGCTGCGCTACATCCCGACA
>MDTG01128038.1_pt1 | contig 22646 bp, 20 predicted proteins | sample 811421 | NCBI WGS metagenome assembly MDTG01 (sample SAMN05326645, study PRJNA326480) | marine metagenome | isolation source: seawater | place: Pacific Ocean: South East | collected 2011
TTAAAAGAATATGCAACAAATGCAGGTGTTAAAGGATTTGTAATTGGAGTCTCTGGTGGAATAGACTCTGCTGTTACATCTACATTATGTGCAAAAACTGGCTTCCCTACAGTATGTTTAGAAATGCCTATACACCAAGAAGAAAGTCAAGTAAATAGAGCAACACGTCATATTTCTTCACTTCAAGAACGTTTTAAAAATGTAGCTACGAACCAAGTAAACTTAACACCTGTTTTTGATAGTCTAGTAAAGGCAATGCCATCTGTTGAAAACGAAGATGATCGTTTTATGAGTTTGGCAAACACAAGGGCTAGATTACGCATGACTAGCCTGTATTATTTTGCAGGATTAGATAATTTATTAGTTACAGGAACTGGAAATAAAGTTGAAGATTTTGGTGTTGGATTTTACACCAAATATGGAGATGGTGGTGTAGATCTGAGCCCAATTGCTGATTTAATGAAATCTGAAGTATACACAATTGCTCGTTATTTAGGTGTAGATGAAGAAATTCAAAAAGCCCCTCCAACAGATGGTTTGTGGGGAGATGACAGAACTGATGAAGATCAATTAGGAGCTAGTTATGACGAATTAGAATGGGCAATGAAAGCTCAAGAAGCTGGTAAAGAAATTGCTGATTTTACTGGAAGACTACAAGAAGTTTATAAAATATATCTTCGTTTAAATAAAGCAAATCTTCACAAAATGAATCCAATACCAGTTTGTGAGATTCCTGAAAATTTAAAATAAATTAGCTGACTTGAATAATTTTTTTGCACGCATTAAGCTTTTATGTCTTTGCCCTTTTGAAATTTCTAAGGGAACTATTAGTATTAAAAGCAATGATTTAGTTAAAAGGCTAATCTTTTTCATAGGGATAATTATTTCTTCAAAAAAAATGAACCAACTATGATGAAAAAACAACTTATTTATCAGTAACTATACAACCCTCATTAACTTACTATAGAGTCTTTTTTTTAATTCTGTATAGTTTTGTATCATTTCTAAATCGGTATTCTCAACAGATGCTCCTTCTTTCGGGTTGATAAGTTGCTGTATTTTTTTATCAATAAGAATTCTTCTTAAATTTAAAATAGCATCGGTAACTAATTTAGACAGCACCTCCTCTGACTCAGTAACAAAGATGTTTTTTCGTTCCCAATCACTTAAAGTATATTTCTCATCATCCATTAAAATAGAGGTAACTATTGAAGATATATTAGTATTTGGATGGTTGATAAATGCCTCCATTTCAATTTTATCTTCTTGATTTAATTGATGAATCATTTCATAATAAATACTTTGAAAAATTTCATTTGAAAACTCTATTTCATCATCTTGAAGGTTTAAATACAATTCTTTAGACACCTGATTTGTATATTTTTCTTTTTCTAAATGCATTATACCCTCCTCGTCTTCAACTTCTATAAAATCTACGAAATCTGTTTCTTGATTTCCAAATAATAATAAAATTCTAATAATTTCTCTTTCAAGAATAAATAAAGAATCTACTTCTTTTAATTGTTCTGTTTGCTTTTTTACAACCTCAAATAATTGTTTATCTTTTTGCTGATTTTTATTAAAATCTTTAGTGTTTTTTGATATTAACTGTGCTAATTCACTAAATAAAACTCTTTCAGAAATTTCCATAATACGAGAACATTCTTGCACGTAAACTTCTCGTTGTATGCTATCTGGAATTTTAGAAATACTTGTTACTATATCCCTAATTAACCCTGCCTTTTTAACCGGATCATTACTCGCTTCTTTCATTAGAAGTGATACTTTAAAATTGATAAAGTCTTGTGATGACTCTTCTAAATATTCTCTTAAAGCAACTTCTGAGTGTTTTTTAGCAAAACTATCTGGATCTTCTCCGTCTGGAAATGTAACAACTTTTACATTCATTCCTTGCTCTAAAATTAAATCTATTCCTCTAATAGATGCTCTAATACCGGCTGCATCACCGTCAAATAAAACTGTAATGTTTTTTGTAAGCCTGTTAACCAACCTAATCTGATCAGAGGTTAATGCAGTTCCTGATGATGCAACCACATTCTCTATACCAGATTGATAAAAAGAGATAACGTCTGTATAACCCTCTACTAAAAAGCAATTATCTTGTTTGGCTATTTCTTTTTTTGCTTGATAAATTCCATAGAGAATTTTACTCTTGTGGTAGATGTCACTTTCAGGTGAATTAACATATTTAGCTGTCTTTTTATCACTAGAGAGTGTTCTACCTCCAAAACCTAAAATGCGTCCAGACATACTGTGTATTGGAAACATCACACGTCCTTTAAAACGATCAAATTGTTTATTTTCTCTAACAATGGTAACTCCTGTACTTGCTAAATATTTTATATCGTAGCCTTTTTTTAGCGCTTCGTTTGTAAAAGAATCCCAAGTATCTAAACAATATCCTAAATCAAATTTTTTGATGATGTCTTCTCTAAAGCCTCTTTCTTTAAAGTAGGAAAGCCCTATCGCTTTTCCTTGGGTAGAATTTAATAAAACATCATGAAAATAATCTTTGGCAAAGTTTGAAACCAAAAACATACTTTCTCGTTCATTCATTTGCTCTTTCTCCTGGTCTGACTGAACCGTTTCCTCTATTTCTATATTGTATTTCTTTGCAAGAAATTTAATAGCTTCTGGATAGGAATAATGTTCATGTTCCATTAAGAAAGAAACAGCATTACCCCCCTTACCTGTACTAAAATCTTTCCATATTTGTTTTACCGGAGACACCATAAAAGAAGGTGATTTTTCATCAGTAAAAGGGCTCAATCCTTTGAAGTTACTCCCTGCTTTTTTTAACTGAACAAACTCGCCAATTACCTCCTCAACGCGGGCAGTTTCAAAAACTCGATCTATGGTACTTCTAGATATCATTTAAAATGGTCATGAAAAAGTGAAAAACAAATATAGTAATTAGATATTTCGAATGATTTGTTATTGTCTTTAAATTAAAAAACCCCACCAATTTTTACTAGTGAGGTTATGATCATATACATTAAAAATATTAAGAAGCTGCTCTTAATTTCTTTAACGTTGTTTTTGTCATTTTTTGTTCTGCATAATCCTTAGATACAACGAGTTGCTTTTCATCAGAACTAGGCATTTCAAACATGGCATCTGTAAGAATAGCCTCACAAAGTGAGCGTAATCCTCTAGCACCTAATTTATATTCAACAGCTTTTCCTACTATATAATTTAATGCATCCTCTTCAACTGTAAACACTACATCGTCCATTAAAAAGAGTTTTTCATATTGCTTCATAATTGAGTTTTTAGGCTCAGTTAAAATAGCTCTTAATGTTGCTGCATCTAGCGGATTCATATAACTTAATACAGGAAGACGACCTATGATTTCAGGTATTAAACCAAATGATTTTAAATCTGATGGAATAATATATTGCAATAGGTTTTCCTCATCAATTTTATCTTCTTCCATAGAGGCACTAAAACCTACAGCTTGCATATTTAAGCGCTTACTTATCATTTTATCAATTCCTGAAAAAGCACCACCAGCAATAAATAAGATATCTTTTGTATTGATTTCTATAAATTTCTGCTCGGGATGTTTTCTTCCTCCTTTTGGAGCAACGTTCACTACAGAGCCCTCTAATAATTTTAACAATGCTTGTTGTACACCTTCTCCAGAAACATCTCTAGTAATAGACGGATTGTCTCCTTTGCGAGCAATTTTATCTATTTCATCTATAAAAACTATTCCTCTTTGTGCTTTTGCAACATCATAATCTGCAGCTTGCAACAATCTACTTAAGATACTTTCTACATCTTCACCAACATAACCTGCTTGGGTTAGAACAGTAGCATCTACAATGGAAAAAGGAACATTTAGCATTTTTGCGATACTACGCGCTATTAATGTTTTTCCTGTTCCAGTTTCACCAACTAAAACAATATTACTTTTTTCTATTTCAACCTCATTTTCATCACTTACCTGAGTTAGTCTTTTGTAATGATTATAAACAGCAACAGACATTGCTTTTTTTGTTTCATCTTGGCCAATCACATATTGATCTAAAAAGGTTTTAATTTCTAGAGGTTTCTTAAGAATAATTTCTTTTGCTAAACTTCCTGATATTGCTTCAGAAACTTCTTCTTCTACAATACCATGAGCCTGTTCAATACACTTATCGCAAATATGTGCATCCATACCGGCAATTAATAAATCTGTTTCAGATTTTTTTCGCCCACAAAATGAACATTCTAAATTTTCTTCTTTTGCCATTACTTTTTTGCTGTTAGAATACTACTCACTCTGATTATTTTCTTACTAAAACTTCATCAATCATACCATAAGTCTTTGCTTCATCTGCTTTCATCCAATAATCTCTATCAGAATCATCATGCACTTTCTCTACCGTTTGACCAGAATGTTTTGCAATAATTTGATATAATTCATCTTTTAGTTTCATGATTTCACGAGCAGTAATTTCTATATCTGATGCCTGACCCTGAGCACCTCCTAAAGGTTGATGAATCATTACTCTAGAATGTGGTAAAGCAGAACGTTTCCCTTTCTCTCCAGCACACATTAAAACTGCTCCCATAGAAGCTGCCATTCCCGTACAAATTGTTGCTACATCTGGTTTTATAAACTGCATTGTATCATAAATACCCAAACCTGCATAAACACCTCCACCAGGTGAATTGATATATATAGAGATATCTTTTGATGAATCTACACTTTCTAAAAACAATAATTGAGCTTGAATAATATTGGCTACCTGGTCATTAATTCCTGTTCCAAGAAAGATAATTCTATCCATCATTAAACGAGAAAAAACATCCATTGCAACTGCATTTAACTGACGTTCTTCAATAATATTCGGGGTCATGTTGGTAATTAACTGATTGTAGTAGGTACTGCTAATTCCTTGATGTTTTGTTGCGTATTTTTCGAATTCTCTTCCGTAATCCATTAGATTTATTTTTTTAAAAAATTATACACGTAAAGATAGGAACTATTGATGAATAATTCTGAAACTATCTAACGCTAAAAAAACTCCTCTTTTACAAGAGGAGTTTTCTATTTTATCTTAGCTAAGTTCTATTTGTAAACCTCTTTTATAAAACCTTCATAAGTAACTTTTTTTGTCTTAAAAGTCATTTTTTCTTTATAAAAAGTCATTAATTTTTGACTTAACAATTGATCTTGTAATTTTTTAGCCTCTTCTTGGTTTGCTAAAATTCTATTAGCAATATCATCTAACTCTGTGTCTTCTGGATTCATATTACCAAACTGTGCCATTTGACTTCTTATAAACCCTTTTGCATATTCTTTAAGTTCTTCATAATCCAACTTTATATCATTATCTTTTATGATTTTTTCTTGGATCAATTGATACCGTAATCCTTTTTCAGATTTGTTATATTCTTCAATAGCTTGCTCCGGAGTTAATTCTTTTTCTCCTGCAGTTGCCAACCATTTTTGCAAGAATGCTGCTGGTAAATCAAAACTTGTATTGTCTATTAAGTATTCGGTAACTGAGTTTAATAACTGTTGATCTGCTTGTTGCTGAAATTGCTTTTCTGCATCTTCCTGAATCTTTTTTCTTAATTCTGATACTGTTTTCACGCTTCCGTCTGTAAACAATTTATCAAATAATTCTTGATCTAAATCAGCTAATTCAATTTCTGTAGTTTCTTCAATTGTAAAAGATACTTTAATATCTAATCCATGAATTTGATCATTGGAAAGACCCAAGGCTCCTTCTAACTTATGATTGTTAGAAAATAATCCTTTTGTTTTTAACTCAATAACATCTCCTACTTTATTTCCTAAAAACTTTTTTAAATTTGCTTTTCCTTTTAAATCTGAGAGATTAATGGTGGATTTGTTCTCAATCTGTTGTTGCTCATTTACAAAAGTTCCAGTAACATTGGTCTTGTCTTTAATAACATCAACAGCCGACATTTTTCCGTAACGAGATTGTAAGTTTTCTACTTCTTTGTCTATTAAAACATCATCTGCTGAAATAATATATTGAGTTACTTTCTTTTTAGATGTTAGATCTACTTCAAATTGAGGAGCTAACCCTAATTCAAACTCAAAAGAGAATGTTTCGCTATCCCAAGAAAAGTCTTTGTCAATTTTTGGAATAGGATTTCCTAAAATATCAATTTTTTCTTCTGTTAAAAACGTATTCAATGAATCTTGTAAAAGCTTATTTACTTCATCAATTATTATTGATTTTTCGTATTGCTTTTTAATCATTCCCATGGGTACATGACCTTTTCTAAAACCAGGAATATCTGCTTTTTTACGATAATCTGATAATATTTGATCTACCTTTACCCTATAATCATCTGTAACTACAGCTACTTTTATAACTGCATTTAATGCGTCAATATTTTCTTTTGTAATATTCATTGTCCTCTTTAATTCTTAAAAAATTGAGTGCAAAATTACGCCTTTTTCTTAATTCTTACAATGTTTAAAGGCTTCAATTTCAGGTTGCTTGTAGTCTTTTAATAGAGAAGATATTACTTTTGAGATTCTTCTATTGCTTTTTTTTCTAATTCTGCTTGAAATTCTTCCATTACAGGTTTTACAGTACTTTCTGGAATGTCTGAAACTTTAATATACATCAATCCATCTACAGCATTGTTAAACTTTGGGTCTACATTAAAAGCTACTAATCTAGCATTCTGCTTTACGTATTTCTTTATTAAAACTGGAATTCTAAGTGCTCCAGGCTCTATTTCATCTATAACTTTGTCAAACTTTTGCATATCTGCCTTAGCAGCATCAAACACAAAATCTTTATCTGCATCTTTTAGTTTTACTTTAAATTCTTTTTTTGGCTGAATGTACTGTGCAATATAAGGGTCATAATAATGAGATTTCATAAATTCTATCATCAACGATTTAGAAAAATCTGAAAATTGATTACTAATACTTACTCCACCCATTAAATATTTGTAATCTGGGTACCGAAGTGTAATATGAACAATTCCTTTCCACAGTAAAAATAGTGGCATCGGTTTTTGCTGGTATTCTTTAATGATAAAAGCTCTACCCATTTCTATGGTTTGTTCCATCATACCATGTAATTCAGGCTCTAAACGAAACAGTGTTTGAATGTAAAACCCAGCAATACCATGTTTCTTATAAATATCTTTTCCAAGCCCCATCCTATATGAACCTACAAGTGCTTTAGCTTTCTGATCCCATAAGAATAAATGATGATAATACTTGTCAAATTTATCTATATCTATAGCTTTGTTTGTTCCTTCTCCAATATCTCTAAAAGTAATTTCTCTAAGCCTTCCAATCTCTTGTAATAGATTTGGAATTTCTTTTGCTGAGGCAAAAAACACTTCATAGTTTTTACTTTCCAGCAATCTTTTCCCATTTTTTCTTAAAGAAGCAACTTCTTTAATACATCCTTGTATATTCTTTTGAGATGTGATTTTTTTAGGAGGAATTGCAATTTTTAAATTTTGAGTTGACAGAATGTTTTGTGCCTTTTTTTGAAAAGGATTTGCCAACATATATGTTTTCTTCCGTATATATTCATAAAAAGAGCTAATATCATTGTATTCTTGTTGATCTTTTACAGAGATGGGCTTCCCTATTCTTACCTTAATAACTCTGTTCTTTTGAGATAGTAACTCTGATGGTAATTTAGCTGTTCTAAAAGTGTCGCTTATTTTTGATAGTATATAAAACAACCAGCTGTTTTTTGCGTGAAAATAAATTGGAATTACTGGCACCTCTGCCTTTTTTATTAGTTTAACGGCTCCTAATTCCCAGGGCTTATCTACCATTAATTTACCATCTCTGTAAGTAGAAACTTCACCTGCTGGAAAAATACCCAATGGTCTTCCATCTTGTAAATGTTGCAATGAACTTTTCAATCCTAGAAGACTAGATTTTGCATCCTTATGATTCTCAAACGGATTCACAGGCATTACATAAGGTTTTAATGGTGCAATTCTATGCAGCAAAAAATTTGCAATTATTTTATAATCTGGCCTATGCTCTAGTAACAACTTTAACAAAAGAATTCCATCTATGCCACCCAAAGGATGATTTGAAACTGTAATAAAAGCACCATTTTTAGGAATCCTCTTTAGGTCTTCTTCAGGTATTTCAAACTCTATTTGAAACTCGTCTAAAATACCATTTAAAAAAGGAAGGTCTTTTTTATCTTTATGCTTTTGATAAATTTTATTTACCTTAGATATTCTTAGTAACCTCAACAGAATCCAACCAACAAAAGTTCCAATAAAACCAAATTTATCGGTACCAATTACTTTAGCAATTTCTTTAGATGTTACTAACTCCATAAATAAAAACTCCGCAATTTTACAAACATAACTAAAAAAACAAAATACTGCTCATTTATTTTTTTTGAATTATAATTTGTGCCGTATTTTTATTTATTTGAGATAAAATAGATCTTCCTAAATTATGGATTTTATTTAATGAGTTGTTTGTGAAATGCCTTACTGTATACAAATCAACACCCTTTATAAAAGATGCTTTGAAGACCAATTTAATTTCATCATAAAATTGATCAAAGTGATTGAAATTATTATCTACACAAACAGAAAAACTAATGGCAGAATTCTGAATTAAATTAACTCTTAATTGGTAGGTGTGTAATAATTTAAAAATATCACTAATATTTTCTTCTACCATAAAAGAAAAATCTCGTGTAGAAATAGAAATTAATACCTGATTTTTCTTTACAATAAAACAAGGAACTATGGGCTCTATAGTTATACCACTACTAACTTTGGTGCCTGGTGAACTAAGGTCATTAAACGATCTTACATATAAAGGAATCTGTTTGTTTTGAATAGGCTTAATTGTTTTTGGATGAATTACTGAAGCTCCATAAAATGCCATTTCTATAGTTTCTTCGTAAGAAATATGATTGAGCAATTGCGTCTCTTTAAATTCTCTTGGATCTGCATTTAATACCCCAAGAACATCTTTCCATATTGTTACATTTTTGGCATCAAGGCAATAGGCAAAAATACCTGCTGTATAATCTGAACCTTCTCTTCCTAAAGTGGTTGTATTTCCATTGGAGTTACCTCCAATAAACCCTTGAACTATTGTTAATTTTGAAGTATCTATCTGTTTTTTAATGAGTTGTTCTGTTTCTAACCAGTTTAAGGTAGCGTCTCTGTATACAGCATCTGTTATTACCAGTTTCCTTACATCTTTCCAGGTATTAGTTACTCCAATATCAGTAAGATACTCACTAACTATTGTTGTAGATAATAGTTCTCCATAACAAACAATTTGATCATATAAATAATCATATTCTTTTGCTATATTATCTGCTAAGAAATGAATCATTTCACCAAACAGTATGGTCATATTTTGATGTATCTCATGTTTGTCTTGAAAAAGATCACTGATTATTTTTGTGTGATAATTAATGGTAAAATCTATAGATTCTGTTAATTTTTCTTGATCATTATTAACATAAGAATTTACGATATTTTCGAAGGCATTGGTCATTTTACCCATCGCAGAAATAACCAACAAGCAATTACTCGCTCCTTCTTGTTGCAAAATATGAGCAACATTTTTAACCCCTAAAGCGTCTTTGATAGAGGCTCCACCAAATTTAAAAATTTTCATGTTAATTTTATTGAATAAATTTCTCCAGGTTTTCTTTATTCATTTGAACAACAGACCAGTTATTTAAATAAGTTGCTCCAGTGCTTTTATAAAATTCAATGGCATTGGTATTCCAATCTATGACTTCCCAAGCAACTCTATTAAAATTGTTGTCATAGGCATATTTTAAAACCGCAGTGTACAAGGCTTTTCCGGCACCAATTTTTTGCTTGTTTTTTGTAACTATTAAATCTTCTAAATGAATTGTACGCCCTTTCCAAGTAGAATATCGTTCATAAAACAAAGCGATTCCAATAATTTTATTGTCTTGTTCTGCAACAAATACTTGAAACATAGGTTTTCCAGAAAAACCATCTCGCACTAGATCTGTTACTGTAATTTCTACAGCATCTGGTTCTTTCTCAAAAACTGCTAGTTCTGTAATTAGGTCAATTACAGATTGCATATCTTTTTTTTCTGCTAGTCTTATGGTAAAATTCATTTTCTGAAAATTTCATCAAAGATAGTTTTTTTGAAATCAGTTCAAAAAATATAGCAGTTTTATACAGCTATATTCTATTTGTTTAAAAATGTTAAAAACGTTTGTATGTTGATTAATAAAATGAGCTACGAAATCGTTGTAGTTCCGTAAAAAAATAAGCATCTTTGTATAAAAATTAAAACCTTTTCATGGCCAGTAAAAATCAAACCCTCGGTGAATTTATTATTGAAAATCAATCTTCATTTAAATATACCTCTGGAGAATTATCTAGATTAATTAACTCTATTCGTCTGGCAGCAAAGGTGGTTAATCATGAAGTAAATAAAGCAGGACTAGTTGATATTATTGGAGCTGCAGGTGACACTAATATACAAGGTGAAGATCAACAAAAACTAGATGTATATGCCAATGAAAAATTTATACAAACTCTAACCAATAGAAATATTGTTTGTGGGATTGCTAGTGAAGAAGAAGACGATTTTATCACCATAAATAGCCAAGATGAGAATCATCAAAATAAATACATTGTCTTAATAGATCCTTTAGATGGTTCTTCAAATATAGATGTAAATGTTTCTGTTGGTACTATTTTTTCTATTTACAGGCGCATCACACCTGTTGGAACTCCTGTTCAATTAAAAGATTTCTTGCAAAAAGGAAATCAACAAGTTGCAGCTGGCTATATTGTTTATGGAACTTCTACAATGTTAGTTTACACCACAGGAGATGGCGTAAACGGGTTTACCTTAAACCCTGCTATAGGAAGTTATTATCTATCGCATCCTAATATGCAATTTCCTAAAGATGGTACAATCTACTCTGTAAATGAAGGAAATTATATTCATTTTCCGCAGGGAATTAAAAACTACATAAAATATTGCCAAGAAGAAGAAGGGAATAGACCATATACAAGTAGGTATATTGGATCATTAGTTTCTGATTTTCACAGAAATATGATAAAAGGTGGAATCTATATGTACCCTAAAAGTTCTAAAAACTCCAATGGTAAACTACGGTTGTTATACGAATGCAATCCAATGGCTTTTTTAGCTGAACAAGCAAACGGCAAAGCGAGTGACGGTTTTACTAGAATTTTGGATATAGAACCAACAGAACTTCACCAACGCGCTCCCTTTATTTGTGGAAGTAAAAATATGGTCAACAAAGCTGAAGAGTTTATGTTAGCAGCTAAATAACCTTTCTTTATACCGTTATCAATTATCAGAAAGTGAAGTTCTTGTCTGCATCATTATTAATAGTTATTTTTGTAAAAGTTATTAACTAAGAACAATAAAAATTTAAAATATGGCTTTCAAATTACCAGAATTAGGATATGCATATGACGCATTAGAACCTAATATAGATGCTAGAACTATGGAGATACACCATAGCAAACATCACAACGGTTACACAACAAAATTAAATGACGCAATTGCTGGAACAGATCTAGAAGGATCATCTATTGAAAATATCTTAGAGAACCTAGATATGAATAATGGAGCTGTCAGAAACAATGGTGGAGGCTTTTATAATCATTCTTTATTTTGGTCTGTAATGAACCCCAATAATACCGGTGAATTATCAGGAGACTTAAAAGATGCTATTATAGCTGAGTTTGGTTCTTTTGATGATTTTAAAGATGCATTTTCTAATGCAGCAGCAACTCAGTTTGGTTCTGGTTGGGCTTGGTTATGCGTTCTTCCTGGTGGAAAAGTAGAAGTTTGTTCTACTCCAAACCAAGACAACCCATTAATGCCAGGTGCTACTTGTGGTGGAACTCCAATACTTGGAATTGATGTTTGGGAGCATGCTTACTATTTAAATTATCAGAATAGACGTCCAGACTATATTAATGCATTTTTTAATGTGATTAACTGGAATGAAGTTGCCAGTAGATATGCTGCTAACAAATAAAAGGCATTGTCTTTTTAGGTATCTCACCCATACCATATAAAACTAAAAAAGCATCCAAATTGGATGCTTTTTTAAATCTGTTTCTGTTTTTTTAATAAGCTCTCTTATTATTTCCTTCATAAAAATTAATAAACGCTTCATTTACAACTCTATGTCCACCGTGTGTTGGATAGTCTCCAGTAAAATACCAATCTCCTAAATTATCAGGACACGCTTTGTGTAAATTATCAACAGATTGATAAATAACTTCAACGTCTGCATTAATATCCTTTGTTTTTAGCATTTGAGCAATTTTCTCAGAAACTTGTTCTGTGGTAAATGGTCTGTAAATTTCTTTTACGTAATTAACAATTTCAACATCTTCCTTTTCTCGTTGATCAATTGCTTTTTTATACACTGAATCTACAATATGATATTGATTCGTTTGCTTTAATAATTCTAAAGCTGCTTTAAAGGCAATAAAATCCTCAATTCTTGCCATGTCTATTCCATAACAATCTGGATAACGAATCTGTGGTGCTGATGAAACTACTACAATTTTCTTAGGACTTAGCCTGTCTAAAATTTTAATGATACTTTTCTTTAAGGTGGTTCCTCTAACAATACTATCATCAATAATAACTAGGTTATCAGTTGGTTTAACAACTCCGTAGGTAACATCATAAACATGTGCTACCAAATCATCTCTGCTACTATCATCAGCAATAAAGGTTCTTAGCTTGGCATCTTTAATGGCTATTTTTTCAAAACGTGGTCTTTCTGATAAAATTTCTGTGACTTTTTGAGCTGATAATGATTTTCCCCCAGATAATATTTTTCCAGTTTTTTGTTCGTTTAAGATATCTTCTGCAGCTTCAGTCATTCCATAAAAAGAGGTTTCTGCAGTATTTGGTATGAATGAAAAAACACTGTTAGAAATGTCTTTATCTATAGATTTTAATATTTGAGGAAAAACAAATTTTCCCAAATTTTTACGTTCCTGATAAATAGAAGCATCACTTCCTCTAGAAAAGTAAATACGCTCAAATGAACATGATTTTTTTTCTTTAGGCTCCAATACTTTTTTAATAGAGGTAACTCCACTCTTTTTTATGATTAGTGCATGACCTCTTTCTAATTCTTGAACATCTTCAATAGCTACATTAAATACTGTCTGAATTACAGGTCTTTCTGATGCTACAACTACAACCTCATCGTCTTCAAAGAAATAAGTAGGTCTAATACCGTTTGGGTCTCTTAACACAAAAGCATCTCCATGACCTACCAAACCTGCCATAGCATACCCACCATCCCAGTTTTTAGAAGATCTTTTTAAGACGTTTTGTAAATCTAAATTTTCCTCTATAAATGGTGAAGCATCTTTTTTATTGAATCCTTTTTCTTTGGCCTCTAAATATAATTGAGAAACTTCCTCTTCTAAAAAGTGCCCTATTTTTTCCAAAACTGTTACCGTATCTGTAAACTCTTTTGGGTGTTGTCCTAATTCTACCAATTCTTCTAATAACTGTTTAGAATTGGTCATATTAAAGTTTCCTGCAACAATTAAATTTTGATGTTTCCAATTACTCTGACGAAGAAATGGATGTACACTTTCTATGCTATTTTTTCCAAAAGTTCCGTATCTAACATGTCCTAAAAACAAATTACCTACATAGGGTAAATTCTCTTCTTGCCAAGCAACATCATCTAATTTGTCTTGGTTCTTTTCTAAAACGCCATTTAAACGCTCGTTTATTTGAGCAAAAATATCTTGTATTGGTTGCGATTTGTTAGATCTAACTCTACTGATGTATCTGGTACCTGGAGAAATATTAAATTTAATACTGGCAAAACCAGCACCATCCTGACCTCTATTGTGCTGTTTTTCCATTAACAAATACATTTTATTGATTCCATAAAAAGCAGAACCGTATTTGTTTTTATAAAACTGTAATGGTTTTTTTAATCGTACTAAGGCAATTCCACATTCATGTTTAATAGCGTCGCTCATAGTTTGGTCATGTTATTTAAAATAAAAAAATCCGCGCAAAGGCGGATGTTGTTTTTAGGCTAATTTAATATCAAATTGTGTTAACTCTTTAAAAACTTTTAGCCTGTCTTGTACTTCATTATTATGCAAATCTTCCATTCGTTCTGTACCAAATTTCTCTACGCAAAAAGAGGCTAAATTTGATCCATAAATAACCGCATTTTTCATGTTTTCAAAAGAGATGTCTTCTGTTTTGGCCAGATATCCAGAAAAACCTCCTGCAAATGTATCTCCAGCTCCTGTTGGATCAAAAACTTCAGCTAGTGGCAATGCTGGTGCGTAGAACATTTTTCCTTCATTAAACAATAAAGCTCCGTGCTCTCCTTTTTTAATAACTACATATTTAGGACCCATTTTATGAATCTTTTTAGCAGCATTCACCAAAGAATATTCTCCACTTAACTGACGTGCTTCTTCATCATTAATTGTAATTACATCTACCCTTTTTAGAACTGAAAGCAAGTCTTCTAAAGCTGCATCCATCCAAAAATTCATCGTATCTAAAATAACTAATTTTGGTTTTTTTTCCAGTTGATCTAACACAGAGTTTTGTGTTAATGGATGTAAATTACCCAGCATAACTATTGCTGCGTCTTTAAATGCTTTTGGAACTACTGGAGCAAAGTCTGCCAATACATTTAACTCGGTAACTAAAGTATCTCTGGAGTTCATATCGTTGTGATATTTTCCACTCCAAAAAAAAGTTTTCCCTTCTTTTACAACTTCAATACCTTCTGTATTAATACCCCTTACATTCATCATGTTTAAATATGACTGAGGGAAATCTCCACCAACAACAGAGACAACACCTGTTTGTACCCCAAATTGTGCCGCAGCTAATCCAACAAAAGTTCCTGAACCACCTAAAATTTTATCTGTTTTGCCAAACGGAGTTTCTATGGCATCAAATGCAACAGTTCCAACTGCTAATAGTTTACTCATTTCTTGTTTTTTTACCGTAATTTTGTATGATGCTATACAGCGGTTTCATAAGAGATCAAAAATAAGTTTTAAAAATGACAATTAAAGAAATACAAGAAGAAATAATTGAGGAGTTTAATCTATTTGATGATTGGATGGAACGTTATGAATATCTTATAGAAATAGGAAAGTCACTTCCAATTATTGAACCACAATACAAACTAGATGAAAACATTATTAAAGGGTGCCAGTCTAAAGTTTGGCTGTATTCTAAAATGAATGGTTCTAAAATTGATTTTACTGCAGATAGTGATGCCATTCTAACTAAAGGACTAGTAGCATTGCTGTTACGTGTCTTTACAGAGCAAACACCTAAAGATATCTTAGCGGCAGACACTCTTTTTATCGATAAGATTGGACTTAAAGAACATTTGTCCCCAACCAGAGCAAATGGACTGGTTTCAATGCTTAAACAAATAAAATTATATGCCATCGCACAACAAGCAAATACCTCTAATTAATTGTATATTTGTAAAGCAAAAATTTTAAAATGACTGAAGAAGTAGTTCAAGAAATAGGAGACAAAATAGTAGGTGTTTTAAAGACCATATACGATCCTGAAATCCCTGTAGACATTTATGAATTAGGATTAATTTACGATGTTTTTGTGAATGAAAAAAACGATGCAAAAATACTAATGACATTAACATCGCCTAACTGTCCGGTTGCAGAAAGCCTTCCTGTAGAGATTGAAGACAAAGTGAAATCTTTAAAAGAGATCAATAATGCTGAAGTTGAAATTACTTTTGATCCTACTTGGACACAAGAAATGATGAGTGATGAGGCAAAACTAGAACTAGGAATGTTGTAAAACAATATTCAATCTACTATTAAGAATACTTTCAATGTCAGACGAAATTATAAATAAAGTTTCAAACAGCAAACTAATCAATATTGATCTAGAAGAGTTTTATCCTGATGGAGAGCGAGTGCTTTTTGATATCAAAGACTGGTTGTTTGAGGGTATTATCTTAAAAGAAAAAGATTTTAGAGCATCTGTTAAAAATCACAACTGGTCTGGCTACAAAAATGCTTGTGTAGCTCTTACATGTTCTGAAGATGCTATTATACCATCATGGGCTTACTTATTACTAGCATCCGAATTAGCAGTTTATGCAAAAAAAGTTGTGGTTGGTAATTTAGAGCTTCTGGAAACAGTCTTGTTTCTAGAGGTGATACAAAATTTAAATATTGAACCGTTTAAAGACAAACCAATTATCATTAAAGGTTGCGCACAAAAACCTATACCTCCTTCTGCTTTTAGTATGTTAATTCAGAAATTACAGCCCATTGCAAAAACCATTATGTATGGTGAAGCTTGCTCTACAGTACCATTATATAAAAGAAAAAAATAACAATTTATTTTTGTGTCTCTTTTTTATTTCGTAACTTTTAATAAAAATTATTACACAATTTTGTTTAAAAAATTAACACCTCCAAATGAAAAATATATTTATTGCATGTGCGTTTTTGATGAGTATCTCAATTTTTGCACAAGAAAAAAAAACAGATTCCACTGCTAACTGGACAAAAAAAGGAACATTTACCTTATTATTTAATCAAGCTTCATTCTCCAACTGGATATCTGGAGGAGAGAATGCTATTTCTGGAACAGTTAGCATCAACTACGATTTTAATTATAAAAAAGGTAATTGGGCTTGGGATAATAAAATAATTACTAAATATGGAATTAGTAATATCAGCGGGACCGGAGCAAGGAAAACAGATGATCAATTCGAAATTAATTCATTAATCTCAAAAAAAACTTCCACTAATTGGTCGTATTCATTTTTTACCAACATTCGAACTCAATTCACCACAGGCTATGATTATTCAACACCTGAAAAGACATCAACCTCAGACTTTTTCGCTCCTGGGTATGTTACTTTAGGACCTGGTTTAATTTATAAAAAATCTGATAATTTTAATATTAACTTAGCTCCCAGTACTGCCAAAGCCACCTTTGTTAGTTCTGATTTTTCAGGGCAGTATGGAACTAAAGCTGGAGAAACATCTCTTTATCAACTTGGTTTTTATGCGTCTGTATACTACAAAGCAACTTTAATGGAAAATATAACTGTTGAACACATCTTCAATACTTATGCAAATTACCTAGAAGAACCCCAAAATATTGATATAAACTATCAAGTAAATATTATCATGCAAATCAATAAGTATTTATCTACGAATCTAAACCTTCATATGATTGTTGATGACAACGCTTCTACTACTGTTCAATTTAAACAGTTATTTGGATTAGGAGTAAATTACATATTCTAACATTATAGCTTTAAGAACTTAACCAAACCCTGATAATTCAAATTCTTAGATTTTTTATTTTAATATCTTTAGCTTTTAAAATTTATTAATGACGCTATTACTTGTTTACGCAACAGTTTCAATATTTTTCTCTTTCCTATGCTCCATCCTTGAAGCTGTTTTATTAAGTGTAAGTGGAACATTTATCAACTTAAAGAAAAAAGAAGGACATTCCTACGCTCTAGTTTTAGAACAACTAAAGAAAGATGTAGACAAACCTCTTATTGCTATTTTAACACTCAATACCATTGCCCACACTGTTGGTGCTATTTTAGTTGGAGTACAAGCAGAACAACTCCCTTACAAAATAGAATTTTTAGGGGTTAATATTGTAGGAATTGTATCTGCTATTATGACCTTATTAATTCTGGTGGTTTCTGAAATAATTCCTAAAACTATTGGTGCATCTTATTGGAGACAGTTGGCAAACTTTACTTCAAAAGCATTGCTAGTTTTAATTTTTCCTTTAAAATATACCGGAATTTTATGGCTACTTCAACTTACAACAAGTTTAATTGGCGGCAAAGGGCATGGAAGTATTTTAAGTAGAGAAGATTTTACTGCTATGACAGAAATTGCAGAAAAAGAAGGTGTTTTTCAAGCCTCAGAAAGTACCGTTATTAAAAACTTACTAAACTTTAAAAAAGTGAGAGTGCGAGATATTATGACACCAAGAACAGTGTTAAAATCTGCCAATGAACAACAAACTATTCAAGGTTTTTATGATGAGCATCCACTTTTACGCTTTTCTAGAATTCCAATTTATACAGAAAACCCAGATAATATTACAGGGTATTTTTTAAAAGATCAATTATTAGAAGCCATTATTAAAGGACATGGAGAACAAGCTTTAAAAAATATTAAGCGAACTATTTTAATTACAGAAAGAGATTTACCAATTCCAAGTTTATTTGATAAATTAATAGACGAGCGAGAACATATAGCTCTGGTAGTAGACGAGTATGGATCTGTAAGTGGCTTGGTTACACAAGAAGATATGATTGAAACCTTACTTGGTTTAGAAATCATGGACGAAAGTGACACGGTTGAAGATTTGCAACTTTTGGCTAGAAAAAGCTGGGAACGACGCGCAAAACGTTTGGGGATTATTGAAGACCTAACTACTGAAGATTAATTTATTCTTCCTTGTATTCGTAGTATAAAAAATCATTATAAGGAAACCGTTGTATGTGAATCTCTTTTACTTCTTCATAGGTAGTCTCTTTAAAAGCCTCTAAATTTTCTTTGTTTAACGCTGAAATAAATATAGACGTATTCTTATCACCACCCATCCATGTTTTTTGCCAATCTTCTAAAGAATAATGTGCTGATGTTTTTTCAGTAACCAAGTCATCTTCGTCAATAGTGTCATAAGTATAGGCATCTATTTTATTAAAAACCATTACCGTTGGTTTATCTGCGCAATGAATTTCATCTAAAATAGTATGAACGGAGGCAATATGATCTTCAAAATTTGGATGAGAAATATCTACTACATGAAGCAATAAATCTGCTTCACGAACCTCATCTAAGGTAGACTTAAAAGATTCTACTAACTGTGTAGGTAGTTTTCTAATGAAACCAACCGTATCTGTCATAAGAAAAGGAATATTTTTAATCACTACTTTTCTGACCGTTGTGTCTAGCGTTGCAAATAATTTATTTTCAGCAAAAACATCACTTTTACTAATTACATTCATCAAGGTAGATTTTCCAACGTTGGTGTATCCAACTAGGGCAACTCTAACCATCTTCCCACGATTTTTACGTTGCACAGCCATCTGCTTATCTATGGTGACAAGTTTTTTCTTTAACAAAGAAATTTTATCGCGAATAATCCGTCTATCGGTTTCTATCTCTGTTTCACCGGGTCCACGCATTCCAATACCTCCTTTTTGTTTATCTAGGTGTGTCCATAATTTTGTTAATCTAGGTAACAAGTATTGATGCTGCGCCAGTTCAACTTGTGTTTTTGCCGAACTTGTTTGAGCTCTCTGCGCAAAAATATCTAGAATAAGATTAGTTCTATCTAAAATTTTACAATCAAGAATTTTTTCAATATTTCTTAACTGAGCCGGAGACAATTCATCATCAAAAATTGCTGTTCCTATTCCATGACTATCAATATAAGCTCTAACCTCCTCAAGCTTTCCGGTTCCTAAAAATGTTTTTGGATGTGGTTTTTCTAATTTTTGAACAAAGCGTTTTACAACAACTCCTCCAGCTGTATCTGTTAAAAACTCTAATTCATCTAAATACTCTTTAGATTGAGTTTCGTTTTGCAACTGTGTAATTACACCAATTAATACGGCTTTTTCTGAAATGGCTTCTCTTTGGTCAATCATAAGTTGCAAAGGTACTAAGAAATCTAATTGAAAGGTCTAAAAAAGTAGGGTATAGAAGAGTTGAAATTATTCTTCTTTTTTCATTTCACCAAGCAATGTCTTATCATTAATGATGTATTTTTTATACTTCCCATCTTTATATCTCCAATAGATAAAAATAGGCATAAAAATAAACGAAAGATACATCACTCCAAGGCCCATAACAATCGGCCCTTTTGGATGTTTTGTAGATTCTAGGTAGCCACCTAAAAGCATCCAAATAATAAAAATAATAAAAAGTGTTTTTAATACTAATTTCATAAAGACAAAACTACAAAAAGTTCTACCTTTAAATAAAACTTTTTTTAAATGAAAAATCTTGTATTCATACTCTTATTTTTGGCAATCTTGTCCTGCCAATCCAATCAAAAAAAAGATATAAAATCAACTAAAAAAATAACCGTGGTCGCTCACAGAGGGGCTTCTGGATATCTCCCAGAACACACCCTAGCATCTAAAGCAATGGCACATACAATGCAGGCAGATTATATTGAACAAGATGTAGTATTGAGTAAAGATGATGTTCCTATTGTAATTCACGATATTTTACTAGATGATGTCACAAATGTTTTAGAAAAATATCCTAGCAGAAAAAGAGAAGATGGTAGGTATTATGTGATTGATTTTACTTTTGAAGAAATTAAAACCTTAGTGGTTACCGAACGGTTTGATTCAGAAACAGGTCTACAAATTTACCCAAATAGATTTCCTAAAGGAACAAGTTCATTTCGGTTGCATTCTTTACAGGATGAAATTGAACTAATTCAGGGCTTAAATAAAAGCACGGGTAAAAATATTGGAATATATCCTGAAATTAAAAAACCAGAATTTCATCACGAAAATGGAAAAGATATTTCAAAAATTGTGCTAAATATTTTATCCGATTATGGTTATAAAACAAAAAATGACAAGTGTATTGTTCAATCTTTTGATGCTGTAGAGTTAGAACGAATAAGAAAAGAATTAAAATCTCAATTATTTTTAGTTCAATTAATGGAGTTCTCAGAACAAAAAAATCTTTTGGAGTTTTATGCAAGTTATGCAGACGGTATAGGCCCTTGGTACAAACACCTTATCTCTTCAAAGACAGCTAATGGTTTTTCGTTTACTCCTTTAATTAAAGAGGCTCACAAACTAGATCTGGTTGTTCATCCTTATACCTTTAGAGAAGATCTGTTAGATGAATTTGATTCTTTTGAACAAATGATTGATGTTATTATACATCAAGCAGGAGCAGATGGTGGTTTTACAGATTTTCCTGACAGAATGAGAGAGATTTTACAGGCTAAATTATGAGTTTGTTAGCTCAATTAATTTATTTCTATACGCTGTTAGTAATTTAGATTTTGAAATAAAACCCAGGTATTTTTGATTTTTAATTACGGGTAAATTCCATGCTCCAGATCCTTTAAATTTTTTCATGATGGTTTCCATAGAATCATCATAAAAAATAATATTTGGTGCAGATTTCATAAAAAGAGAAACTGTTGTGTTTTCGTACAAACTTTGATCAAACATTACAGATCTTACATCATCTAATAAGACTATTCCTAAAAATTGCTCAGCTTCATCAACCACTGGAAAAATATTTCTACTAGATTTAGAAACCCCTTTTTTAAGCATCTCTCCAAGGGTCATTTCAGTTGATATTTTTATAAAATCTGTCTCTATAACTCTGTCTATATGTAGCATCATGAGCGCATTCTTGTCTTTATCATTTGTAATGAGTTCGCCTCGTTTTGCAAGTTCTGCTGTATAGATAGAATTTGGCACAAAATACTTAGTGAAACCAAAAGAAATAGTGGCTACTAACATTAGAGGAACAAATAAATCATACCCTCCTGTGATTTCTGCGATCAAAAAAATTGCAGTTAAAGGCGCATGTAAAACTCCTGCCATTAGACCTGTCATTCCAATTAAGGTGAAATTAGCTTCTGAGACCTCAAACCCAAACTGGTTGATGGCCTTTGCAACTGCATTACCTAATGCACTTCCCATAAACAAAGTAGGAATAAAAATTCCTCCAACACCCCCTGCAGCAAAAGTTGTAGTCATAGCAATCGCTTTAAAAATTGCAATAATTAGTAGTATTACAATCACCATCCAAATATTATTGAAATCTATTTGGTACTGAATACCGCTAAGTGCGGCTTCAGTGTTTCCATTCAGCAAATTATTAATTAGTCCGTAGCCTTCTCCATACAATGGTGGGAATAGGTACAACATAAGCCCAATTGCAAGTGCGGCAATTCCAATCTTAACGTATGCATTTGAAAACCATGCAAAAAAACGAGTAATTAAAAAATACATTTTAGAAAAGTAAACTGAAGCAATACCGGTTGCTAACCCCAATAATACATAGAAAATTATATCTTTAACTCGCCATGCATCTAATAGCTCAAAACTAAACAACACATCTGTTCCTCTAAAAAAATAAGAGGTAATAACTGCTGCAACTGATGCTAAAAGTAAAGGCACTAAAGAAGTAAAAACCAAATCTAAACTAAAAATTTCTACAGCAAAAACTATGGCTGCCACTGGTGCTTTAAACATAGAAGACATAGCTCCTGCTGTTGCACAACCAATTAATAACATTCTTGTTTTGGCGTTCATATGAAACATACTTGCAACATTAGAACCTATGGCCGCTCCAGTACTTACTGCTGGACCTTGCAACCCAACAGAACCTCCAAAACCAACTGTTATTGGCGCCACCATAAGTGAGGCAAACATTTTATATCTTTCTATGATTCCACTTCGTTTAGAAATAGCATACAGCGTGGTAGAAATTCCATGACCAATTTCTTTTTTTAAAAAGTTTTTCTTAATTAAGTAAACTAGCCAAACCCCTACAATTGGAAAAATAAAATACAAGGAGTAGTAGTAATTTCTTATGAA
>MDTG01149658.1_pt1 | contig 22645 bp, 19 predicted proteins | sample 811421 | NCBI WGS metagenome assembly MDTG01 (sample SAMN05326645, study PRJNA326480) | marine metagenome | isolation source: seawater | place: Pacific Ocean: South East | collected 2011
CATCAACAATGGCGTAGTTGTGTGGGCGTTGCACGAGATCGTCCATAGAATGCGCCATGTTGTCACGCAGATAATCAAAGCCAAATTCATTGTTAGTACCATAGGTGATATCAGCCTTGTAAGCATTTCGCCTTGCTTCTGAGTTGGGTTTGTGGTAATCTATACAGTCTACTGACATGCCGTGAAACTCAAAGATGGGTGCCATCCAAGCACTATCTCGTTTGGCCAAATAGTCATTTACAGTCACCAAATGCACACCTTCTTCTGATAAGGCATTAAGGTAAACGGGCAGGGTAGCTACCAAAGTTTTTCCTTCACCTGTTTGCATTTCGGCTATTTTACCCTGGTGCAATACAATTCCACCAATTAATTGTACGTCGTAGTGCACCATGTCCCAAGTAATGGACTTGCCAGCAGCATCCCATGCATTGGCCCAAATGGCTGTGTCGCCTTTGATCTTGACATTTGATTTGGTTGCAGATATGCTGAGATCAAAAGGGTTTGCAGTGACCTCTAAATATTCATTTTCTTTAAATCGTTTGGCTGTTTCTTTTACAACAGCAAACGCCTGTGGGAGTTTATTGTCTAAGTAACGCGCTACTTCCTCGTGTGCTTGTTTTGTAAGGCTATCAATTTCGTTATAGTAGGTTTCTTTTTCATCAACATCAGCCGTTTGTTCAATTGTAGTTTTGAGCGCATCTATTTTGTCAAAAAGCGGTTTGCGTATTTCTGCAATTTCTTTTTTGAACGCAATTGTTTGTTCTCGAAGTTGGTCATGAGTTAAGCCGTCTAATGCTGCTGTTGCTTGGTGAATTTTATCTACCAATGGATACAACCTTTTTAGGTCTTTTTTGGCTTTGTCACCAACAAATGTTTTAATAATACCACCAAGCACGCTCATAGAGAAGAATATAGGAAATCAAAAGTAAGCAAAAAAAGCGAAGGGGAAATCGAACAATTAGTATTCGTCCTCGTTCCAAAGATAATCTTCGTCTGTAGGGTAATCAGGCCATATTTCTTGGATGGACTCGTAAATTTCTCCCTCATCTTCTATTGATTGAAGGTTTTCTACCACTTCAAGAGGAGCACCTGTTCTAATACCATAGTCGATTAATTCATCTTTATTTGCAGGCCAAGGGGCGTCACTTAAATAGGATGCGAGTTCTAATGTCCAGTACATTAAGTTTTTTTTAGGAATTGCAAAAGTAAATTTTTATTGCATTTATGCAAATAAAATTTTACTTACTTGGAATCCACTTGATTTCATCCTTGCCGTCCCAGAAAGCCAAAGCTCTTGCCAAACAAAAAAGATAGTCTGATAATCGGTTTAAATAGATCAATAGTTTATCGTCTACAAAATCTATTCTGCTTAATTGAACTACGATACGCTCAGCCCTGCGGCAAACGCAGCGCGCAATGTGTGCATGTGATGCACCTTTACTACCCCCAGGAAGAATAAAGTGTGTCATTTTTGGTAGCAATGTTTCGTATCCGTCAATATGCGTTTCCAATGCTTTTATGTCGGCTGCACTTACTTCTTGAAAAGGCCTTTTTTGTTCTTTGGATTTACTTGCCAGTTGTGCACCCACAGAAAACAACAAACTTTGAATGCTTTGCACTTCTTTAATACGTTCTTGTGGGAGGAATTCTACAATCAAACCCAGCCAAGAGTTTAATTCGTCTACGTTGCCGTAGGACTCAATTCTAAGGCCGCTTTTTGAGACACGATGGCCTCCAATCAAAGAGGTTTCTCCCTTGTCGCCTGTTTTGGTGTAAATTTTCATAATCGTTGCAAAACATTACAATAATACACATTTAAGTCATATGCTTAAGCATTATTTTATGTAAATCACTCATTTTCAATATAGTTCAATTTTTTCTGCGTGATAATGAGAATAGTATCATCAACCCAGCTACAAAACCACCAAGCCTAAATATATAATCTCCATAACGTACATATAGCGTCATAGCACTTTGTGGATATACCGCTGCTGTTAATACCCCTTTTGTATTATAGGCCAGCTTTTCTGACACCTCACCTAGTGGAGTGATGAATCCAGAAATTCCCGTATTGGCCGCTCTTACAACGGATCTTCGTGTTTCAATGGCGCGCAAGCTTGCGTATGCCATATGTTGTTTGTGTCCGGCTGTATCGCCCCACCAAGCATCGTTTGTCATGATGGCCAAAACCTCTGCGCCATTTCTAACATACCCCGTCACAAATTCACCGTATACAGACTCATAGCATATTACAGGACTTATTTTAATGTCGTTGTACAAGGGGAATGCCTCTCGTTCTTCTTGGGTAGCTCTTGTTAAAATAGTCCCCCCAAAATCGAGCATAACATTGCCCAGAAGTGGCTCAACAATATTTCGAAAGGGTAAGGTTTCAACTCCCACAACCAGTTTGGATTTGTGATAAACATGAACCCCTGTTGAGTCTGTCAAGAACGCCGAGTTATAAAAGTCGGCCCAAATCCCATTATTGAGTTTGTTTGCTGTTTTGGTCCGGTCGTTCTCCGCAAAAGCCTCATAGAATTGTATCCCGTTTAGTAGTTGGGTATTATTGCTTTTTGCGACAATAAGTAAGTCTTGGTAAAGTTTACTTTCTTCAATTAGCGATAAATTTGTACCAACGCCCTGTGAAAAATATGTTTCTGGGGTTACTATTACATTGGGTTTTTTGCTTAGTTCAGTGCCGATTTGCTCCAACAAAAGTTCGTATTGCTCTTGGTTAGTCTGGTCATATTTTTTTGTGTAAGGATCAATATTAGGCTGTACTACTGTAACCTTAAGCGTTTTTTCTGTTTTTAGGGGGAATTGGTTTTTTATAAAAAAGGATAAACCAAGTGGAATAAAAATTAGCGCAAGCGGTTGAATCAGTTTTTTGCCAGGCTTTTTGTTGACCAAATAATGCTCAATCGTTTGATATAATGAAATATTGACCATCCAGATCCAAAGGGTGCCGCCTAACACACCTGTATATTCATACCATTGTATCCAGTCGGGATTGGCAGCAAACCCATTACCAAGATTTAGCCAAGGCCAAGAAAAGTCCCAATTCAAATGTAATTTTTCAAAGCAAATCCAAGCAAGCGGTAAAAAGATAAATCCTGCTTTTCTACCTAATTTTCTATCTACACGGCGCCACAGTAAAACGACTAGCGTCATTAAGCTTGAATTGACTATCATAGCAAAGAACATCCCAAAAACAGTGGCATTCCAAAGCCACCAAGTGGCAATGGCATTCCAAACAAAAAAGCCTAAAAAAACACGTGAAGAAAAAGCCCAAAACCCATCATTTTTTGTCCGTTCAATGAGCCACAATAAGGGCACAAAGGCCACAAAAAGTAAAGGAGTGAATCCTGCTGTTGGCCAAGAGAGGCCCAGCAATACACCAAACAACAATGATAGGATGATTTTTACAGGCATTTTGCTAATGTACAATTTTGTGTAGGTTTGTATTGCTCAACCAAAACGATAACTGATGAATATTATCAGATTTTTGCCAAATACACTTACACTTCTCAACGGCTTTTCAGGTTGTATGGCCTTACTTTCATTATTTGAAAATAATTACGAAAAAACACTTGTATGGGTATTGATAGGTGTTTTTTTAGATAGTTTTGATGGATTGTTGGCAAGAGCATTTAGAGCAACTACAGATATTGGTAAACAACTCGATTCGCTATGTGATGTTATTTCCTTTGGCGTAGTCCCGGGATATTTTATGTTTAAATATTTAAGTGGCTTTTTGTCATATGAGTTGGTACCGCTATCCCTTTTAGCATTTGTAGTTACGCTTGCGTCAATTTTTAGATTAGCACGCTTTAACATTACCCCATCAAGTCAATTGGATTTTCAAGGTTTGCCAACCCCAGCATTTGCTTTGTTTGTAATAGGAATTCCCTTTATACCCTGGGAAATTAACCCAATAATCATCACAGTTATTGTAGCATTCCTTACTGTTTTAATGGTATCGAAAATCATGCTGCCTAGCCAGAAGTTTGTTAACGGCAAGCCATCAAATTTTTTTTGGATATTTACTGTAGTGTCTATTCCTGTGCTATTAATCCTCAGGTCTCAGGCGCTGTCTTTAACAGTTCTTGCCTATGCCATTTTTGGAATGTTGTATATGCGGATTAAAGGGTAAGCTTCTTTTTTCGCAGCTCGAAGTTTTGTCCTAAATATACCTTGCGAACCATCTCGTCCTGCGCCAATTCTTCTGGTGTTCCTGTTTTTAGAATTTTCCCCTCAAACATGAGGTAGGTGCGGTCTGTAATGGCCAAGGTTTCTTGTACATTGTGATCGGTAATTAGGATGCCGATATTTCGCTTTTTCAGGTGGGCTACAATTTTTTGAATATCCTCAACAGCTACTGGGTCAACACCTGCAAAAGGTTCGTCTAAAAGTACAAATTTTGGGTCTGTAGCAAGGGCTCGTGCAATTTCTGTTCTTCTGCGCTCACCACCAGAAAGTAAATCTCCTCGATTTTTGCGGATGTGGTTTAGGCCAAATTCTTCTAGCAAGGCCTCTGTTTTATCGTGTTGTTCTTTTTTTGACAATTTGGTCAATTCTAAAACGCTTTTGATGTTTTGCTCAACGCTAAGTTTGCGAAAAACAGATGCTTCTTGTGCCAAATAGCCAATACCGCTTTGGGCACGTCTGTACATGGGAAATTTTGTAATATCGGTATTATTTAAATATATATGACCACTCAGAGGCTTTATAAGCCCTACAATCATGTAGAAAGAGGTTGTTTTTCCAGCGCCGTTGGGTCCTAATAAACCAATAATTTCACCTTGATTTACCGTCACCGAGACCTTGTTTACTACTTTCCTGCCTCTGTAGGTTTTGGTTATATTTTCAGCGTATAGCTTCATGTGCTGGTATTAGGAATTTTCTTGTGATCGTTGAATTCGTTTATAGACAGATTTTGAAATAAAGATACTTACTTCATATAAAATCATGATAGGTATGGCCACAATAATTTGGCTCGCAATGTCTGGCGGCGTAATAATAGCCGAAAGGGTCAATACAATTACCAGTGATATTTTGCGGTACTTGCGCATCAGAGGAGGCGTAATCAGACCAATTTTAGTAAGGAAGTACACCAATATGGGCAACTCAAAAATAAAGCCTGCTGTCAGTACAGATGCACGGACAAGAGCAGTATAACTGCTAAGGTCAAAGTCATTGAAGATTTCAGTGCTGACGCTATAGGTTCCCAAGAAGCGAAGGGACAGTGGCGTGATAACAAAATAACCAAACAATACGCCTGTGAAAAACAACAGTGAAGACATAATAATAAATCCGAGCGTCTGTCTGCGTTCTGGCTTGAGCATACCCGGACTGATAAATTTCCACAGCTGGTATATTACATAGGGAAAAGCGATGATGAAACCAGCACTTATTGACGTCCAAATATGCGCTGAAAATTGTCCTGCAACAGTTCTACTTTGCACCCTAAAAGGCAATTCGTCTAGACAAAAGCCTTCATCAAAGCCCAGTGCTTGTACAGCGCTACAAAGCCATTTGTAAGTAATGAAGTCTTGTTTTTTTGGACCAAATAGTAAGATGTCAAATATGAAGTCTTTGGCCAAAAAAGCACCACCACCAGCGATGATTATAGCTAAAATACTGCGGATGAGGTGCCAGCGTAACTCCTCTAAATGATCAAGAAATGGCATGGTTTTATTATCCATACACTAATAAATACCTTCGTTTAGGATGTCGTGAATATGCACAATACCCATGTATGTGTTGGCATCAACAACGATGATTTGACTGATTTCTTTTTCTTGCATCAGCGTTAATGCTTCTTTTGCAAGGGTGTCACTGCTTAGATAAATGGGTTTTGTTGCCATGATGTCTTGTGCTTTCAACGTTGAAAAATCGCCGGTTGTTTGCATCATGCGTCTTAAATCTCCATCTGTTACAACACCCACAACTTGACTGTTTTGGATAACTGCTGTTGCACCCACAAGCTTGGTTGAAATCTCGTTGATAACAGCTTTTATGGGAGTATCGGGAGTAACTGCTGGCTTTTTATGCGGCTGTAGCAAGTGTCCCAATTGAACATTCAATGCTTTGCCCAGTGCACCTCCTGGATGTGAGCGCGCAAAATCTTCAGCCTTAAATCCAGAGAGCTCCATAAGGCAAATGGCCAGCGTATCTCCCATAACAAGCTGTGCCGTGGTACTTGTGGTTGGCGCTAAATTGTTTTGATCGGCTTCTTTTGGTATGCCAACATGTAAGATTGCATCTGCATATTGGGCAAGAAAAGAATTGGGGTTGGCTGTCATGCCAATTAACCTATTCCCTCTATTTTTAAGTAGTGGGACAAGTGTTTTAATTTCTGTACTAGTGCCGCTTTTAGACAGACAGAGCACAATGTCTTGTTGTTCTATCATGCCCAAATCCCCGTGAATGGCATCGGCAGCATGCATAAAAATGCTTTTTGTGCCCGTAGAGTTTAGGGTAGCGCTAATTTTCATGCCGATAATGGCGCTTTTGCCAATACCCGTAAGCACTAAACGCCCCTTGCCTTTATGGACCCAATCGACAACGTGTTCTAAATCTTTATTGAGTTGAGGAGCCAATCCAGCTATGGCCTTGGATTGTTGCTCAATTACAACAGTTGCAACTTTTAATATGTGGTTGGATTTGTTCAATTATTGTTGATATATAAACAGTTTTAATGTATATTGTGGTTACAAATGTACAAAACCCACGATGAAGCTACAGGTCGATGGCAAAGAGCTTGATTTAAAAGCCTCTTTAAAGAATTTTTTTGGTTTTAAAGAGTTCAGAGGATTACAAGAAGACGTTATAAAAAGTGTGCTCAACAAAGAGAACACTTTTGTTATTATGCCCACTGGTGGAGGTAAGTCACTGTGTTATCAATTACCTGCACTTGTGCAACATGGAACAGCCATTGTGGTCTCACCACTCATTGCTTTAATGAAAAATCAGGTGGATGCTATTCGTGGCATTTCCAAAAACGATGGCATTGCGCACGTTTTAAACTCCTCTTTGAGTAAAACACAGGTCGAAATTGTTAAGCAAGACATCAGTTCGGGCTTGACCAAACTGTTGTATCTAGCGCCAGAGTCGCTAACAAAAGTAGATTATGTTGCTTTTTTACGCACGGTCCCCATTAGTTTTTTAGCCATTGATGAAGCGCATTGTATTTCAGAATGGGGACACGATTTTAGGCCAGAGTATCGCAACCTCAAATCCATTATGCAACGCATAGGAGACAACATACCCATCATTGGATTGACAGCAACAGCAACTCCTAAAGTCCAAGAAGACATACTCAAGAACCTTAATATATCTGATGCCACAACATATTTGGCCTCCTTTAATAGGCCTAATCTGTTTTATGAAGTAAGACCAAAAACAGCGCAAGTAGATCGAGATATCATTTCTTTTGTAAAGAGCCACAAGGGCAAATCTGGTATAGTCTACTGTTTGTCGCGCAAACGTGTAGAGGAATTGGCACAAATGCTTCAAGTTAATGGTGTTAATGCCTTGCCGTATCATGCAGGTTTAGACACCAAACAAAGGGTTTACAACCAAGACTGTTTTCTCAATGAAGATTGCGACGTTATCGTTGCGACTATTGCTTTTGGTATGGGTATAGACAAGCCAGACGTTCGCTTTGTTGTTCATCACGATATCCCTAAAAGTATTGAAAGTTATTACCAAGAAACAGGTCGTTCGGGTAGAGATGGAGGCGAAGGTCATTGCTTGGCCTTTTATGCCTACAAAGACATCGAGAAATTAGAGAAGTTTATGGCTGGAAAGCCACTTGCAGAACAGGAAGTTGGCTATGCTTTGTTGCAAGAAATGGTGGCTTATGCCGAAACTTCAATGTCTAGGCGTAAATTCATATTGCATTATTTTGGAGAGGAATTTGATGCGGTAAATGGTGCAGGTGCCGAAATGGATGACAATGCACGAAACCCGAAGCCAAGAGTAGAAGCACAAAAAGAAGTTGAGGTCATTATTCAAACCATTAAAGATACCAACGAGCAGTATAAAATCAAGGAGTTGGTTCACATTATGGTTGGAAAAGAGACACCAATTTTGGTATCGCACCGCATTCAATCAAACTCCCTTTTTGGCGCAGGTAACTCCAATGATCAAGCCTATTGGAAAGCCTTGCTATCACAGCTTTTAGTTGCGGGGTACCTTACCAAGGAAATTGAAACCTATGGTGTGATTAAGCTAAACGAAAAGAGCTTGTCTTTTTTAGAAAAACCGCACAGTTTTTTGATGACTGAAAATCATTTGTATGACAACAGCTTTGCTGTTGCTGCACCTGCTAGAACAGCCTCCTTTGAGTTAAAACTTCAAAAAATGCTGATGAAACTTCGTAAAGAAGTTGCAAAAAAGTTTAAAGTTCCTCCTTATGCCGTGTTTGAAGAGTCATCAATTAATGATATGCTTGTTAAGTATCCCATAACTATTGAAGAGTTAAAGAACATTCATGGAGTGGGTGAGGGGAAAGCCAATAAATTTGGCAAACCCTTTATTGATTTAATTGACTCCTATGTCAAGGATAATGACATCACTAGACCCGAAGATTTAGTCATCAAAACCACGGGTGCAAATTCAGCGCTTAAACTGTTTATTATTCAAAATATCGATAGGAAGTTGCCAATTCGTGATATTGCAGATGCTAAAGGAATGGAACTTCCCAATTTTCTAGACCAACTGGAAACCATTGTTTTTGCTGGAACTAAAGTAAATATCCAATACGCCATCGACGATCTTTTTGATGAGGAACAGCAAGATGAACTTCATGAATACTTCATGGAAGCGGAAAACAATGAAATACAAAAAGCCTTTCAGGAATTTGATGGTGAGTATGAAGAGGAAGATTTGCGTATTTTTAGAATTAAATTCATGAGTGAGGTGGCAAACTAATCTTTTTATGTCTATATTTCGCAGGCATCAAAAAGCACTTATGAAAGAAGGTATATTCGCTGTTTTAACAACACCAAAAGGACCAATCAAAATTCGTTTAACACACAAAGAAACGCCAGGTACGGTTGGTAATTTTGTTGCGTTAGCCGAAGGAAATCTCGAGAATTCTCACAAGGCACACGGAAAGCCTTACTACGATGGTATAACTTTTCACCGTGTCATAGAAAATTTTATGATCCAAGGCGGATGTCCCGAAGGTACTGGTGTTGGTGGCCCTGGTTATCAATTTGACGACGAGTTCCACCCAGACCTTAAACATGACAAGCCTGGCGTTTTGTCTATGGCAAATTCTGGACCGGGTACCAATGGAAGTCAGTTTTTTATTACCCACAGCGAAACACCTTGGTTAGACGGAAAACACACTGTTTTCGGATTTGTCATTGAAGGTCAAGATGTGGTTGATCAGATTGCGCAAGGGGATCTTATTGAATCTCTTATAATTGAACGCAATGGAGACGAAGCAGCAGCCTTTAATGCTGTTGAAACTTTTAGGGTTTTTGAAGGTAGTCGCGAACAACGTTTGCGTGAGGCAAAAGAAGAACAAGAAAAAGCACTTGAAAAAGTCGCTGCTGGTTTTGAAAAAACAGCTTCGGGACTGCGCTATCAGTTTATTCAACGCGGCGATGGTGTGGCTTCTGAAAAAGGGAAAACGGTTTCTGTTCATTACAAAGGACAGCTCTTGGACGGAACTATTTTTGATTCATCTTATAAGAGAAATCAACCCATTGAATTCAAGCTTGGAATAGGCCAAGTAATCCCTGGTTGGGACGAAGGCATTCAACTGTTATCGGTAGGGGACAAAGCACGTTTTGTTGTTCCTGGCGACTTAGGTTATGGCGCCAGGGGAGCAGGTGGTGTAATTCCTCCAGATGCTACCCTAATTTTTGACGTAGAATTGGTAGGCTTAAGTTAAACTTTCCATTTTATATTACAACCCAGACTGGGTTTTTGAAGCGTTTCAATGGTTTTTCCAGAGAGGAGTGCATCCATTGCGGCGCGCAGATCTTTTCCTGTTACAGGCAAATTATTTTTAGGTCTTGAACTGTCCATTTGACCGCGGTATACCAAATTTTTTCTTCTATCAAAAAGATAAAAGTCTGGTGTACAAGCAGCATCATATTCTTTAGCTACGTCTTGACTTTCGTCATATAAATAGGGAAAGCTAAAGCTGTATTTTTCGGCTGTTTCTTTCATCAATGCCGGATCGTCGTCGGGATAGTTTACCACATCATTACTGGAAATGGCTACAAATTCAACACCCTTGTTTTGATACTCTTTGGCTATGGTAGTGATGCATTCCATCACATGGATGACATAAGGACAATGGTTGCATATAAACATCACAACGGTGCCATTTGCACCGCTGCTGTTATCAAAAGTATGTGTTTTGCCATCTATGGTATTGGGCAATGAAAAATTAGGTGCTTGGGTACCCAAGGCCAACATGTTTGAGGGAGTACGTGCCATTACTTTTTTTCAAAAATAGCGATAAAATATCATCGAATAACCTAATCTCCTTTTTCCTTTTCGATAAAGGAAATGGATTCGGCGGAAAGCGATTGAAATTCCTCGAGGTGCTCTTTGCAGATAAAGATTTTGTGTTTGACCACGGCATTATTTGTCGGTGATTTTTTTGATTCTGTAATCACCAAGAACTAATCTTTGGCATTTGTTTCTTTAACATCAAAAAATAGTGCCTAGAGCCTGCTTGCAAGCAACCCCCTCTGACACTTTTTTGGTATTCAGTTTTGGACACAAATAAAGATTTGGCTTTACGAAAGTACAAATCTTTAGCTATTAGATTTCTTTTTCTATGTGCTGTTCTTCGTAGAGTTCTTTATAGTATCCCGCTTTGCTGACAAGGTCTTTGTGTGTGCCATATTGGACTATTTCTCCGTCCAAGAGAATCAGAATATAATCAGCATTTTTTGCAGATGAAACTCGGTGGCAAACAATTATGGTGGATGTGTCCTTGTTGTTTTCCTTAAGCTTATTTAAAATCACCTCTTCTGTCTCCGTATCGACTGCTGAGAGGCAATCGTCTAGCAAAAGAATTTTAGGATTTTTAATCAAGGCACGTGCAATGGATACCCGTTGCTTTTGACCGCCAGAGAGCGTAACCCCACGTTCTCCAAGCATGGTTTCATAGCCTGCTGTAAATTCTATAATATTTTTGTGTATGGCTGCTTGTTTTGCCGCTTTTTCAATTTCTTGTTTAGTTGCGTCGGGTTTGCCAAAGCGTATGTTGTGCGCTATGGTGTCTGAAAATAGAAAAGGTTGTTGCGGCACAACACCCATGATTTCACGAATATCTTTTTGTGCATATTCATCTAATGCGAAACCACCCAAAGACACTTTGCCAGAATGAGGCAAATAGGTTTTGGATAATAGCTGTAATAGTGTTGTTTTACCAGATCCTGTTGGGCCCATTACGGCTAGGGTTTTCCCTGACTCCAAGCTGAAGGATACGTCCTTGAGCGCTTGAATGCCGGTATCATCATACATAAAATTAACCTTTTCAAAACGTATGTCAAACTTCAATGGTTTTTTGTTTGCACTAATGCCGTCTTGAATGTCAGGTTCTTGGCCCAAAAATTCGTTTATGCGTTTTTGGGAAGCTTCTGCTTGTTGCACGATGGAGGTTACCCAACCTACAGTTGCTACGGGCCAGGTGAGCATGTTAACGTAAATAATAAATTCGGCTAAAACCCCCAGCTCAATTTGCCCATTAATGTATTGGTTTCCTCCAATAAAAATGACCAACACATTACTGATACCAATCAGTAAAATCATCAGCGGGAAAAACCATGCTTGAACCTGTACCAATGACATGTTTTTGGTTTTACTTTCCTTTGATATAGCTGCCAACTCAAGGGTTCTATTTGTCTCGATCGCATAAGATTTAATAACATTGATTCCGCTAAAAGACTCTTGACTAAAAGTAGACAGCTTCGACAGCATTTGCTGTACTAGGGTGCTGCGTACGTGTATGGCCCTGCTCAGTCGGTATATAAGAAAAGATAAAATGGGAAGCGGTAAGAGCGTGTACAAGGTCAGTTTAGGAGCTACGCTTATCATATAGCTTATCACGATAACAAAAAGTGTCACCGTGTTGATGCTGTACATCATTGCTGGCCCTACATACATTCGCACACGAGATACGTCTTCACTGATACGACTCATTAAGTCACCAACGCGGTTTTGCTTGTAGAAGCGCAAAGAAAGTTTTTGATAGTGGTTGTAGACATTGTTTTTTAGGTCATATTCAATGTGCCTTGAAACATTGATGATGGTTTGGCGCATGCTAAAAGTGAATACTCCAGAAATAAGTGCTGCACCCAAAATTATCGCAATATTGGTTAAAAGCAGTCTTTTGATGCCGGTCAAATCTGTTTCTCCACTTCGCACAAACTGCTCGATGGCCGTAATCGAATCTCCGACAAGGCTAGGGGCCAGTACGGCAAACACACGTGAGGAAACAGTAAATAGCAATCCTAACAGTAATAGGAATTTATATTTCTTGATATAACGGTTAAGATATTGAAGAGCGCGCAAGTATTATTTTTTACGAAGATAGGATTTTAGGTCTTTGCATCAAATCTTGTGTAGCATATCATTTAAAATCGCTTATTTTTGCGGGAACAAACGTTCTTATTCATGATTACACGTCGTCATTTACGTACCAAAGTCATGCAAGCATTATATGCGCAGCAACTTGACCCAACAGACAATCTTAAAACAGGCGAATCATGGATTTTAAAGAGCAGCCAGGATTTTTACCTCCTCTATATTACACTTCTTGATTTGTTCCGTGAGCTTCATGCTTGTGGATATGCCCTATACGATAAAAACACCAAGAAGCACCTTCAGGAAGATGAAAATGAAACGAATCCCAAGTTTTTTAGCAACAAAGCGCTATTGGCACTGTGTAATAATGCCGTTTTAGCAGCACAAGTCAAAAAACATAAACTAAAGTATTGGAAAAATCATGACGAATACGTGCGTTTGGTTTGGGATGAAATTACTGCTTCAACAATTTATGATGAATACTTGAAGACTGAAACCACAAGCTTAGCGCAAGACCAAGATTTTTTGGTGCAGCTTTTCAGCAAGGTAATCGCTCCATTTAATCGCTTGGACGAGTTCATGGAAGAAGTCAATATTTCTTGGGTCGACGATGCGCCGCTTGCCAATACGACAGTGCGAAACAGTTTGAAGCGTGTTGCTGAGATCGATGCCATAATCACTGTTTTGTATAAAGACGACGAAGATCGGAAATTCTCACTGGAGCTTTTTAGAAAAGTGGTGCTCAATAAATCTGAACTTATTGAGGAAATCAAAGGACGAACGCCAAATTGGGATCCGGATCGTATTGCTGAATTGGATTTCACCTTATTGCTCATGGCATTAGCCGAATTGTTTTATTTTCCTTCAATACCGGTTAATGTTACCATTAACGAATACTTGGAAATTTCGAAAGAATATGCCACCCCAAAAAGCAGCATGTTTATCAATGGTGTCCTGGACAATGTTGTAAAAGACATGACCAAGAAAAAACGCATTCGCAAAAATGTACGTGGAATGCAGTAATATGTTTATTTTTGGAAAAATTATATAAAATGAAACTATTTGTTTTGGCAATATTTGCCTTATTTGTCTTGGGTTGCTCACAGACCGCCTCAAAAAAAGTGAAACAAGAAAATGTTGCAGAAGCTGCAGCAAAAATAGAAGCTAATGTAGATTTACCTGTAATGACGTTCGATAGAACAGAGCACGATTTTGGCGCCATAAACGAGGGAGATGTTGTCGAAACTTCTTTTTCCTTTACCAATACAGGAAGCAGCGACCTTGTGATTTTGGATGCGCGTGGTAGCTGTGGATGTACGGTTCCTGAATACCCAAAAAATACGCCAATCGCCCCCGGCGAAACAAGAGATGTAAAAGTAAAGTTTGATTCTGCCAACAAGCCCGGCAACCAAACAAAAACGGTAACCTTAACTAACAATACCGAACGTGGTCGTGACATCATTCGTATCAAGACATTGGTTACTGCCGATCCTCTAAAAGAACAACAACGCCAAGCTATGCGTAACCAAATGAACCAATAATGATGCAAATTTTTCAAGCCACTGGTGGTGGTAACTTCACACTATTGATCCTCATGTTTGGGATCATGTTTTTGTTTTTGATTTTGCCACAACAACGTAGAGCAAAAAGAGAGCGTAAGTTTAAAAACGAACTCAAAAAAGGAGATCTAGTTGTGACCAAAGGTGGAATTCATGGGAAGATTATTGAATTAAACGACAGTAACGATACTTGTGTTATTGAAACCATGGCAGGTAAGGTAAAAATGGAACGCAGCCTTATTTCGCATGAGATGAGCAAGCAACGGACAACCACCGCAAAAAAATAAAATATATTAACTGTTTTTTCTTTTATGTACAAACGTATTATACGCCCTCTTCTTTTTATTTTTGATCCAGAAGGTGTGCACTATTTCTCGTTTGCTGCCATTCGCTTGTTGCACCGTATTCCCTTTATGGGAGCGCTTATTCGTGTTATTTTTTCTTCTAACGACCCAACACTAGAGCGTAAGGTTTTTGGGCTCCGATTTCCAAACCCTGTGGGTTTAGCTGCAGGATTTGACAAAGACGCCAAGCTCTATCGCGAACTCGCGAATTTTGGCTTTGGCTTTATTGAGGTTGGAACAGTTACACCCAAGCCGCAAGGCGGTAACCCTAAGCCACGTTTGTTTCGCCTAAGAAAAGACAAAGGCATTATTAACCACATGGGCTTTAACAACGAAGGTGTAGTAGCTGCCGCAAAACGCCTTAAAAAAAACAGAGGGGTGCTTATTGGTGGTAATATTGGTAAGAATAAAACCACACCCAACGATCAGGCGCAAGACGATTATCTCATTTGTTTTGATGCCCTGTTTGATGTGGTGGATTATTTTGTGATAAATGTGAGTTCACCCAACACCCCCAACCTTAGGGACCTCCAAGAGAAAGAACCTTTGACCAAGCTGTTAAACGTTTTGCAAAAGCGCAACAGTGAAAAGGTTTCACGTAAGCCCATACTACTAAAAATAGCTCCTGATTTAAGCAATTCGCAATTGGATGATATTATTAAAATTGTGGCAGACACCCATATAGACGGTGTTATTGCAACCAATACCACCTTGTCCCGAGATGGATTAAAGAGCAGCACCGAGCTAACCGGGCAAGCGGGTGGGTTAAGTGGAAAACCACTGACAAAACGCAGTACGGATGCCATTTCATATTTGCACACACAAAGTAAGGCAGCTTTTCCCATTGTTGGGGTAGGTGGCATACACACGCCTGCTGATGTACAAGAAAAACTAGCTGCTGGCGCATCTTTAGTGCAGCTATATACAGGCTTTGTTTACGAAGGACCTGCCGTTGTTAAGCGTATGAACCGCGCCATCAAGTAGCAAATCTTTTTGTTGAGGTAACTGTTAAGAAAATAAACCCGTGGTGCATTTTAACTTCAGATTACACAAATATGTCTATCGATCGAATTTTACCCATTTAAATCGCAAAATTTACTCGAACTGAGAGAACTTAATCAAAATGCAAAACGGGTAAATTAAACAAGTTTATAACTTAGTTATTAATTGCTTAACCCTAAATCAAAATTATCAACGATTTATTATGTATTAAAATTATAGGCATAGTCGCTGGTTTCCCTGCCGGCAAAGTCATGAAAGGTAAAATCTTTGGCTTCATTTTTAACTTATTGGTTGGTTTTGGAGGTGCCATTTTGAGCCGCTGGCTTTTCGTTCAATTAGTAATTAGTTTTGGCACTGCTCTTGTCGGGACTATAATCTCCGCTATTATTGTCGCAATAGTGCTTCTCTTTATCTTCAAAACCAATTGAGGTTTTACAAATTGAGATGGGAATTTATTTAGTTCAAATCCATGCGCTCAATGGCAACACTTTTGTGCAAAGGGTAATGACGTAAGTTAGTGTTTTTGGAAAATAAATTCAGACCTCAACCTTTGTGGTTTAAAAGGGTGTTATTTGTTAGCTGAAATATTTTAGTATATTTATTATTCGCCACATTAATCAAAAACACCCAAAAATGAAAACTTCAAACGCATATAACGCTCTTTTTGTTTCTCTGGTTCTATTTACATTTTCGTGTACTTCAGAACTGGGTCAAAACAAACTTCTCAAACCATGGACAGGCCCATATATGGGTACGCCTGCTTTTGACAAGATGCAAGTAGCAGATGTAAATCCCGCAATGCTAAAAGCTATGGAGCTTAAATTGGAAGAAATCGAAACCATTGCATCAAACCCTGAAGCCCCAAGCTTTGAAAACACCATAGAAGCCATGGAGCGCTCAGGAAAAGTTTTTGATCGAGCTTTTACTTATTATGGGATTTTCATCAGTAATATGTCTTCACCCGAATTTAGAGAAGTGCAAATCGAATTGGCCCCGCTTTTTTCATCGTTTCAATCCAAAATCACACAAAACAAGCAGCTTTTCCAGCGTATCAAATCTGTTTATGAGGCTTCAAAAACGAATCCACTTAGGGCAGATCAACAACGTGTAGTTGAACTAACCTATCAGCGTTTTGCAATCAATGGTGCGGATTTAGACGACGAGAAAAAGAAGCGTTATGCAGCCATAAACAAAGAACTTTCCACGCTATACACTAAGTTTTCAAATAACATTTTACATGATGAAGAAAACTATGTCACTTACCTTAAGGAAAATCAGTTAGGGGGACTTCCAGATGATTTTGTCAAGTCTGCTGCTCGAATAGCAGAAGGAAAGAATCGGGCAGGAGCATATGCGGTTACTAACACACGTTCTTCGATGGATCCCTTTTTGACCTATTCAACCGAACGAGATTTACGCAAACAAGTTTGGACAAATTATTATGCTCGTGCCGATAATGGTGATGCATACGACAACAAAGAAATCATTGCGCAAATATTAAAACTTCGCAAAGATCGTGTAACGCTTTTGGGTTATGATAATTACGCCGATTGGCGCCTACAAAACCGAATGGCAAAGAACTCAAAGAATGCCATGGCGCTTATGGAAGCCGTTTGGCCTGCAGCCATTGCTCGTGTAGCTGAAGAGGTAGCCGATATGCAAGCTGTTGCAGACGCCAACGGAGATAACATTACCATAGCTCCTTGGGACTACCGTTTCTATGCAGAGAAAGTGCGCAAAGCTAAATATAATTTAGATTCAGATGAGGTAAAGCAATTCTTGCAACTAGACAAGCTAACAGATGCCATGCATTATGTTGCAGGACGTTTGTTTGGCTATGCCTTTTCACCCGTTCCCGAAGGATCGGTTCCCGTATTCCATGAGGATGTGAAGGTTTGGGAAGTAACCGACAAAGATTCGGGAAATCACATTGGATTGTGGTATTTAGATCCTTATGCAAGAGAAGGAAAGCGGTCAGGTGCTTGGGCGACTACCTACAGAGGCTTTTCAACCTTTGATGGGAAAACAAACGTGTTGGCATCCAACAATTCTAACTTTGTTAAACCAGCGCCAGGCGAAGCCTTGCTCATATCTTGGGACGATGCCACTACCTTCTTCCACGAATTTGGTCATGCGTTGCATTTCTTTGCATCCGAAGTGAGGTACCCAACGCTAAACGGAGGGGTTAGAGACTATACCGAATTTCAATCGCAGCTATTAGAACGTTGGTTATCCACAGACGAAGTAATTGACCGGTTTTTGGTACACCAAGATACGGGCGCTCCCATGCCAGATGCATTGGTTGCAAAAATTAAAAAAGCAGCAACGTTTAATCAAGGTTTTGCAACAACCGAATATTTAGCCTCTGCGCTTATGGACATGAAACTCCACTTGGCCAATCCGACCGATTTAGATGTAGGTGCTTTCGAGCGTGAAACATTGACTGCACTTAACATGCCAAAAGAATTACCCATGCGTCACAGAACACCACATTTTGGTCACATCTTTTCTGGTGAAGGCTATGCAACGGCGTATTACGGCTATATGTGGGCAGATGTATTGACAGCCGATGCCTCCGAAGCATTTAGAGAGGCACCGGGTGGCTTTTATGATGAAGCCATGTCAGAAAAATTAGTTAAATATTTATTTGCGCCACGAAACTCCATTGACCCCGCTGAAGCTTATAGGCTGTTTAGAGGCAGAGATGCTTCCATTGATGCTTTAATGCGCGCTAGGGGCTTCCCTGTAACTCAATAAAATATGCATAAAGCAATTTAAATAGTTAAATATTGAACTATAATGTAAAAAGCTGCACTATTAGCTGAATTATTTTAGTATTTTCAGGCGAAATTTATTTTTATGGACGATTTGGCATATCGATCACTAGCAGATTACAAGAAAGCAAAAGATCAGGCTTCAGCACAACCAGAAGCTTTTTGGGAAGCTATTGCAAATCAGTTCGAATGGCAGCAGAAGTGGGATAAGACGCTGGAATATGATTTTCATAAACCAGAGATAAAATGGTTTTTAGGAGGTAAATTAAATATTACTGAAAATTGCTTAGATCGCCATCTTAAAACGCAGCCCAATCAAACGGCAATTATCTTTGAGCCAAACGATCCAAAAGAAACTGCGCAACACATTTCATACAAGGAATTGCATAGCCGTGTTTGTCGCGTTGCAAACATGCTTAAGGCTAATGGCGCTAAAAAAGGTGACAGAATATGTCTTTATATGCCCATGGTACCAGAGCTGGCCATAACCGTGCTGGCCTGTGCCCGAATTGGTGCCATTCACTCTGTGGTATTTGCTGGTTTTTCTGCAGTTGCGTTGGCCGCTAGAATTAACGATGCCGACTGCGCCATGTTGATAACTGCCGACGGTGGATTCCGCGGCGCTAAACTCACACCATTAAAGGTCATTGCCGACGAAGCATTAACCCACTGTACAAGCATAAAAACATCAATTGTGCTTAAACGAACAGGCCAAGAAGTAGTTTGGAACGATATTGATGTTTGGTGGCACGAAGCATTAGCGGAAGTGGACGACCACTGTCCAGCTGAAATCATGGACAGCGAAGACCCTTTGTTTATTTTATATACCTCTGGCTCCACCGGAAAACCCAAAGGCATGGTGCACACATCTGGTGGATATATGGTTTACACCGCATATTCCTTTCAAAATGTGTTTCAATATGAAAAAGGTGATGTCTATTGGTGTACTGCCGATATAGGTTGGATTACAGGACATTCCTATATCGTTTACGGTCCCTTGGCCGTAGGCGCAACTACGGTCATGTTCGAAGGCGTTCCCTCATATCCTGATTATGATCGTTTTTGGGAAGTATGTGCCAAACATAAGGTTAATCAGTTTTACACGGCACCCACTGCTATACGTGCTTTGCAAAAGCACCCAGTAGACTTGGTCAGTAAACACGATTTGTCTACACTAAAAGTTTTAGGTTCTGTTGGAGAACCCATTAATGCAGAAGCTTGGCATTGGTATGACGATCACATAGGTAAGAACAATTGTCCCATTGTGGATACATGGTGGCAAACCGAAACGGGCGGTATTCTAATAAGCCCACTAGCGGGAGTAACGGCACAAAAACCTACCTATGCCACACTTCCCATGCCGGGAGTTCAAGCGGTTTTGTTGGACAACGAAGGCAATGAATTGGCTGGTGAAAACGAAGGTATTTTAGCTATTAAATACCCATGGCCATCTATTGCCCGTACCATTTGGGGCGACCACGAACGCTATAAAAATGTGTATTTCAGCGCCTATCCTGGTTATTATTTTCCTGGCGATGGTGCCTTATGTGATGCAAAGGGCAATTACCGTATAACAGGGAGGGTAGATGATGTGGTGATTGTTTCTGGCCATAACCTTGGTACGGCACCTATTGAAAATGCACTCAACGAACATCCTAATGTTGTGGAAAGTGCCGTCATTGGTTTTCCACATGATGTAAAAGGGAATGCGCTATATGCATTTGTTATAGCTAAACACGCAGTAGATGATCACGAAGCACTGATAGGAGACTTACGTGCTTCGGTGGCTCAAACCATTGGACCTATAGCTAAGCCAGACCGTATTCAAGTGGTAAGCGGACTTCCAAAAACGCGAAGTGGTAAAATCATGCGTCGCATATTGCGCAAACTTGCTGCAGGCGAATACGACCAACTTGGAGATGTTTCTACTCTATTAAACCCAGAAGTGGTGGAGGAGATTAAGCGAAATAACTAAACTTCTCTCCGTTTTTGATGGTTTGTAGTGTTTCGTATATAAGTTTGATTACGTTTTCCACATCTTCTTGGTGTACCATTTCTACGGTAGTGTGCATGTATTTAAGCGGTAATGAGATCAATGCTGAGGGAACACCTCCATTGCTATAAGCAAAAGCATCTGTATCGGTACCAGTATACCTTGAGGAAGCTAAACGCTGGAACGGAATCTTTTTATCTTCAGCCGTATCAATAATGCGATCACGCAATAACTGCTGTACGGCAGGTGCGTAAGAGATTACAGGCCCTTTTCCAATCGTATTGTCCCCTTGTTTTTTTGGATCAATCATGGGCGTGGAGGTATCGTGACAAACGTCTGTAACGATAGCTATGTCTGGTTTGATGGTCTGTGTGATCATCTCAGCACCACGCAGTCCAATTTCCTCTTGAACCGAATTGGTTACATACAGCCCAAAAGGCAATTCTACCTTGTTTTCTTTTAGCAAGCGTGCTACTTCGGCAATCATAAAGCCACCAATGCGGTTGTCAAGGGCACGGCATACAAATTTGTTTTTATTGAGTAATTGAAACGTATCGGGGTAGGTAATGACGCAACCCACATGGATGCCCATTTTTTCTACTTCTTCTTTTTTAGAAGCACCAACATCAATGGTAATGTTTTCAAGCTTAGGCGTTTCTTCCTTTCCAGCTAAACGCGTGTGAATAGCAGGCCAACCAAACACCCCTTTAACGATGCCTTTCTTTGTGTGGATGTTAACCCATTTAGACGGGGCAATCATATGGTCGCTACCCCCGTTTCTGATCACAGAGATTATCCCTTTGTCTGATATATAGTTGACATACCAAGAGATTTCGTCTGAATGTGCTTCAATCACTACCTTGAAATTTGCTTTTGGATTGATAACGCCAACCGCAGTACCATAGGTATCAGTAATAAACTCGTCAACGTAGGGCTTTAGATAGTCCATCCAAATTTTTTGGCTTTCCCATTCATATCCAGTAGGAGCAGGGTTGTTGAGGTATTGTTCTAGAAATGCTTGCGATTTTTTGTTTAAAATACTTTTCATTGCGGTTTTTTGATTAAGTGTGCTAAATTACAACATATAGGTAAAACAATCTTATTACTTTTGAATGCATGAACAAACTCTTGTATGTAGGCGTTATAATGTTGGCTTGCAGTCTATACGGACAGCAGAAACAACCTATATACATAGTAGCGGGCGATACGTTGACCAATCCTTATGTTGATTTAAGTGAAGTTGTGGTGATTCCAAGCATCAAATTTAAAAGTTATGACGACTATGTTTCCTATTATCGTTTGCAAAGACGCACCATTAAAGTCTACCCTTATGCCCAGCTTGCAGCAGAACGTCTGACGGTTTTGAACCAACGCCTAGCCAATATTAAGCGCAAACGCGCCAAAAAACGCTATGCAAAACAAGTTGAACGTTACTTAGAGGGTGAATTTAAGGACGAATTGAAGAAGCTCACGCGTTGGGAAGGGCGAATTTTAATCAAGCTAATTCATAGAGAAACGGGTTTTACTGCCCACACATTGATAAAAAAACTGCGCAATGGATGGCGTGCTTTTATCTACCAAACCACGGCAAAAATGTTTGATATAAATTTGAAAACTGCTTATAATCCCATTGAGGTTGAAGAAGATGCGTTAATAGAGTATGTACTGCAAAAAGCCTTTGCTGAAGGTGTGTTAAAACCCCACAATGAAAAAAAGTAAATAAATTTAGTAAGTGAGGATAAAAGGGTTTTATATTTGCAATCCGCAAAAAAAAAGCTGCAAACCTCACTCAAAAAAAGAATTTTAATTTTTTTCATTGTGGGGTTGTGTAAACCGAAAAGCAGCGTATATTTGCAACCGCTTTCAAGAAGAGAGCATTTAAAAGTTCATTGAATTATTGAGAATGACAGCGCGTATTAATCGCAATTGCGATTAAAAACGAATAGTAAAACAATCATGAGACAGCTCTAAAATGTCAATTTTTTTGTTGTTAATTTTATTAAAAGTTATACAATGAAGAGTTTGATCCTGGCTCAGGATGAACGCTAGCGGCAGGCCTAACACATGCAAGTCGAGGGGTAACAGAAAAAAGCTTGCTTTTTTGCTGACGACCGGCGAACGGGTGCGTAACACGTATGTAACCTACCTATAACTGGCGAATAGCCTACTGAAAAGTGGATTAATACGCCATAATATGTATTTAAGGCATCTTTTATACATTAAAGCTCCGGCGGTTATAGATGGACATGCGCAACATTAGCTTGTTGGTGAGGTAACGGCTCACCAAGGCAACGATGTTTAGGGGGTCTTAGAGGATGATCCCCCACACTGGTACTGAGACACGGACCAGACTCCTACGGGAGGCAGCAGTGAGGAATATTGCGCAATGGAGGAAACTCTGACGCAGCC
>MDTG01182559.1_pt1 | contig 22642 bp, 21 predicted proteins | sample 811421 | NCBI WGS metagenome assembly MDTG01 (sample SAMN05326645, study PRJNA326480) | marine metagenome | isolation source: seawater | place: Pacific Ocean: South East | collected 2011
TAGTCTATTATTCTTAATATCTTGATTTTCATCATTTACAACTACATTGTCAAAAAAATTGTCTGTAAATTGTTTTGTTTCTGAAAGCCTAATTAATAAATTTTCATAATCTTTATGGCTTTCTTTGGAAGTAAAAGCTTTTCGTATTTCATTAATTTTTTCAAATAGTATTTTTTCTTCCTCTGTTCTAAAAAGAACAGCATCTGGCCTTCCAATGATTCCTTTCTCAACTTTATCAGTAATATTAGAAGCTCTTTTGTATGAGCTGATTGCGTTTATTCCCACGTCTTTATTAATATATTTATTCATTAAAAGGTTTTTCTTGTAAAGATCTAAAAAATTATCTCCGCTATGAGAACTAATTGACGCTTCAATAATATCAATTTTGACATTTTTTAATTTTAAAATGTTTCTCATTCTTTCTTTTAAAAAATCAAGCAATTCCGTTTCTGCATTTTCATTTTCAATTTTTACTCCTTGTTCTTCATAAAGTCTAATTGAGTAATTAATAAGATCTCTTATTTTAATAGATAATTTATTTTCAATAATAATTCTAAGTAACCCAATTGCCGATCTTCTAAGAGCAAAAGGGTCTTTTGAGCTAGTTGGTTTTTCATTAATAAGAAAAAAACCAACTAAACTATCTATTTTATCTACAATTGAAATTGAATAACTAAAAGGTTTTTTTGGAAGAGCCGATGTTAAACCTGTTGGTAGATAATGTTCACTTATAGAATTAGCAACATCCTCTTCAAAACCTTGAGCTAATGCAAAATATTTACCCAAAACACCTTGTAATTCCGGATATTCTCCTACCAAATCTGAACTTAAGTCTGATTTTGAAATTGATGCGGCTACCTGAACTTTTTCTTTGTTAATATTTAATTCATCGGATAGTAAACTAGCCAAATTTCTAATTCTTTGAGTTTTATCATAAATAGTTCCAATTTTTTCATAGAATGTAATTGTCTTAAGATTGGCGATTTGTTTTATAAGATTTTTAGATCTATCTTTTTCCCAAAAGAATTTAGCATCAGCAAGTCGTGCATCAACGACTCTTCTGTTTCCCTCTATAATAAGTTTTTTTTCATCTTTTTTATTTGCAACAACAAAGAAATAATTTGTTAATCGTTCTCGACTATCAAATATAGGGAAATATCTTTGATGTTTTTCTAATGTGGAAATAATTATTTCTTCTGGTATTTTTAAATACTCTTTATCAAAATTAACCAATAATACATTAGGATTTTCAATAATATTCACAACTTCTTCTAAAAGACTATTGTTATATTTTTCTTTATAGTTTTTTGATTTTGATACAGAGTCAAATTTTTTTAATATTATTGTTTGCCTCTCATTTTGATCTACCATAATTTTATTGCTTTTAAGAAATGAAAAATATTCTTTAGAACTTTTAACTTTCTGAGATTTTGTGATCAAATCTTGCTCAATAATAATATTATCAGTAGACTCTAAATGATGATATTTGAAAGGTAATTTTTTACCGTTGAATATGGCGAAAATCGATCTAAGTGGTCTGCCCCACATCCAATTGTTTGTCGACCATCTCATAGATCTTTTCCAACTAATGGCTGCGATAGCTTTCGGTAAAAAACCAATTAGCAAATCTTCTACCAAAAAAACTTTTTCCGAAGTTTTAATAAAGTAAAATTCACCTTTTTCTGTTCCTTTCTTAAATAAATCTTTAATAGAAACATTTCGGGAGTTCATAAAACTTTCTAGAATATTTTCTGGAACTCCTACTTTTGGACCTTTAACTTCTTTTGCTTTAATTCTTATTTTTTCAGGTAGCTCTTTTACATGAATACTCAACCTTGTAGGATTTGAATATTCTAAACATTCTTTATATTGAATGCCTTCTTCTTCAAAAAATTTCTTCAGTAGATGTTTAAGTTGAGTTCTAGCATTTATTTGGAGTTGAGGAGGTATTTCTTCGCTATAAAGTTCAAGCAAAAATTCAAGCATAATTAATCAAATCTGTTTACTTAACCAAAGTGCCCCGCACCCTTTTGCGAGTTCTCTTATTCTATTAATATAACCGGTTCTTTCTGCAACACCAATAACTCCTCTAGCATCAAGTAAATTAAAAATATGACTAGCTTTTAAACACTGGTCGTAAGCAGGTAAAGAAAGCTGTTTCTCCAATAAGGACTTGCATTCAGTTTCCGCTGAATCAAAATTTTTCAATAAAGTTTTAGTATTTGCAAATTCAAAATTATACGCAGAAAATTCTTTTTCAGCTTGAAAAAATACATCTTTATATTTAACACCTTCATTGTTCCAATCTAAATCAAATACATTTTTTTTTCCTTGGACAAACATGCATAGTCTTTCCAAACCATAGGTCATTTCTACTGGAACAGGTTTGCATTCCAATCCTGTCATTTGTTGAAAATATGTAAATTGTGTAATCTCCATGCCGTCACACCAAACTTCCCAACCCAACCCCGCTGCTCCTAGTGTTGGGCTTTCCCAATCGTCTTCAATAAAACGTATGTCATGATTTTTAACATCAATGCCTATTGCAGATAAGCTTTTTAAATATGTTTGCTTAATGTTATCAGGTGAAGGTTTAATTATTACTTGGTACTGGTAGTAATGTTGTAATCGATTTGGATTTTCTCCATACCTTCCGTCTGTTGGTCTTCTTGAGGGTTGCACGTAAGCTGCTTTCCAAGGCTTAGTTCCCAAAGATCTTAAAGTTGTGGCTGGATGAAAAGTTCCTGCACCAACTTCTAAATCATAAGGTTGTAAAATAATACAACCATATTTTCCCCAGAATTTTTGTAAATTCATTATTATATCTTGGAATGATAAAGATTTTAATTTTTTATTTGCTGGCATTTATAAACCAAATTTTTGCCACATCGATTTTTCTTCTATGTTATTTATAATTTTTTCTAACGGATCTTGAATTGAGGATGAAAGCTTTTTCGCTAAAAATCCTTTTCTTTTTTCAAAGTTTTTAATTATAACTTTATCTCCAAACTTTTCTTTTAATATTTGATCTGCGTTTCCTAATCCGTCTATTAAACCAAGTTTTAAAGCAGTTTTACCTGTCCAAAATTCTCCAGTGAATAAATTATTTTTCTCAGGATCTTTCAGTTTTGATCCTCTGCTTGTTTCTACTACTTTTATAAAGTCGGCATGTAATTCTAATTGAATTTGTTTTAATCTTTTTACATCTTCCTCTTTTTCCTCAACAAATGGATCAAGTGTACTTTTATTTTTTCCAGCTGTATAAACTCGTCTTTGAACACCAATTTTTTGAATTAAATCTTTAAAACCAAAAGACGCAGAAATAACCCCAATCGAACCAATAATTGAACTTGAATTTGCAAAGATTTCATCTCCGGCGCAAGCAATGAAGTAACCTCCGGAAGCTGCTACATCCTCAGCAAAAATTAAAACTTTAACTTTTTTCTTTTCTGCAAGTTCTCTTATGTAGCTATAGATCAAATGCGATTGTACTGGTGATCCCCCTGGAGAATTTATTGAAATCGCAACATGTGAGATTTTTTTAACTGAAAAAGCTTTTTTTAAAATATCTCTTTGGTTCGCTAATTCCATCCCTTGCTTAAACCTACCAGCCGATCCTATGATACCAGTCAACCTTACGTGTGGAATTACAGTTTTTTTTCTAAATATTGAGAACATAATTAATGATAGTTACAATTACTCTTATAACAGCAATAAAATAAATTTTAATAATTTTCTTACGCTACTTATAGTTGAATTGAGGGTGCGTCATAACGGAGTAAATTTAAAATTTATTAATAAGTAAATCAATTATAAACATTAATTATGGGATCTGTAATACCACTAAAAAAATCTGCCAGTTCTGCGTATTTAGAACTTAAAAATATGTTGGGTGGTAAACTTGGTAAGGTTGAAAAAGTCATTGATTCAAAATTAAAAAGCGAAGTAAATCTGATACAAATAATGAGCAATCATCATTTGCGGTCCGGCGGAAAAAGGTTAAGAGCTTTGCTCACACTCGGTTCAGCTAAATTGGCTGGTTATAGTTTAGGAGAGAGGGATATTAATTTAGCAGCATGTGTAGAACTAATACATTCAGCGACTTTATTGCATGACGATGTGATTGACGAAAGCTCAATTAGAAGGGGAACTAAAACTACAAATTCAATTTGGGGTAATCAATCTTCAATTTTAGTTGGAGATTATTTGTTGAGTAGATGTTTTGAAATTATGGTCGATGATGGTGATTTAGAAATTTTAAAATTACTTTCATCAACTTCAGCCAAGATAGCTCAAGGCGAAGTACTTCAATTGCAACATAAAGGTGAAGCTGATCTTTTAGAAGACACTTACATTGATATTATAAATTTAAAAACAGCATCTCTTTTTTCTGCAGCAACAAAAACTGGAGCGTGCCTAGCTGGTAGTAATGAAAAAGAAAAAAAGGCATTTGAGTCCTATGGTAAAAATTTAGGTTTAGCTTTTCAAATTGCCGATGACGCATTAGATTATTTTGGCAAGGATAAGTTTTTTGGGAAAGAGATCGGTAAAGATTTTTTTGAAGGTAAAGTAACTTTACCAATAATAATAATTTTTCAAAAAGGAAACAACGAAGAAAGAAGTTTTCTTACTGAAATATTAAAAAAAGAAAAAAGAAATGAAGATGATTTCAGTGAAACTTTAGCATTAATAAATAAATATAAAGCGATTGAAGCTAGCATGAAAAGAGCTGAATATTTTGTAAACGTTTCATTTGACTCTTTAGGAATGTTTCCAGATAGTCATGAAAAAAGAATACTTCAGAACTTAACAAGTTTTAGTTTGAATAGAAATTTTTAAGGATATAGTAATTTTTTATTCCACTTATTATTTTTTTTAAAGTAGACTAATCGTTCATGAATTCTGCCATCACCGTCCAACCAAAATTCAATTTCAAGTGGTTTTAATCTCCAGCCTGACCAGTGTGGTGGTCTTGGCACAGTTTTATTTTCACTAAATTTTTTTTCATATTCTTTGACTTTATTTAAAAATGTTTCTCTTTTATCTAAAATTTCAGATTGAGATGATGCCCAAGCTCCTATCCTATTTTTGTACGGTCTAGAATTATAATATTCGTCCGCTTCAGAGGAGGTGACTTCCTCTACTGATCCAATGGCTCGCACTTGTCTCCTTAAACTTTTCCAGTGAAAACACATCGAAGCTTTAGAATTTAATTTAAGCTCTTTACCTTTTTTACTGTTGAAATTTGTATAAAAAACAAATCCTTGATCGCTTAACCCTTTAAGCAATACCATTCTAACGTTTGGTTGATTTGACTCATCAGAGGTCGCTACCGCAACTGCGTTAGGATCGTTTATTTCCTTTTTCTTTGCTTCATTAAACCAATTTTGAAATAAATCGATCGGATTATCCAGATCTTGGAAGCAACTATCTAAACCAAGTGAATTTTTGCCATTTTTTTGATTCATATATTCTTTAAAATAATTTATACATTAAATAACTATGTCTTTTAATACTTTTGGAAAAATATTTAGATTTACCACATGGGGAGAGTCTCATGGACCGGCAATTGGCTGTGTTATTGACGGTTGTCCGCCTAACATACCTATTTCCGAGAAAGAAATCCAAATAGATATGGATAAGAGAAGACCTGGTCAATCGAAATTTACCACTCAAAGAAATGAGTCTGATAAAGTAATAATCCTCTCAGGCACTTTTGAAGGGAAAACGACAGGCACTCCTATTTCAATAATAATTTACAACGAGGATAAAAAATCCAGAGATTATGAGTCGATAAAAGATAAATTTCGTCCTGGCCATGCTGATTATACTTATTTTAAAAAATATGGAATAAGAGATTTTAGAGGAGGTGGTAGACAATCTGCAAGAGAAACAGCCTGCAGAGTAGCGGCAGGTGCAGTTGCTAAAATAGTTTTAAAAAAAATTCTAGGCAATAAATTTAATATTGTTGGAGCCGTAACGCAATTAGGTTTAATGTCATGTGATAAACAAAACTGGAAAGACTCTGAAATAAGAAAAAATCCATTTTTTTGCCCTGATAAGAAATCTGTAAAATTGTGGGAAAAATATCTTTTGGCTGTGAGAAAAGCAGGTTCATCATGTGGAGCAATAATAGAACTTAGAGCTTCTGGCATCCCTGTTGGTCTTGGTGCTCCTATATATTCAAAACTTGATACTGATATTGCTGCTGCACTTATGAGCATTAATGCAGTTAAAGGTGTAAACATCGGATCAGGAATGAGCGCAGCTTTTTTAAGTGGAGAAGAAAATTCTGATGAAATTATTAATAAATCTGGAAAAGTAAAATTTCAATCAAACCATGCTGGAGGTATTTTAGGTGGAATATCATCAGGACAGAATATTGTTGCATCATTTGCGGTTAAGCCAACATCTTCCATTTTAACAAGTAGAAAAACGATTAACAAAAAAGGTAAAAATACAAATATTTCTGTTAAAGGTAGACATGATCCTTGTGTTGGGATTAGAGCAGTTCCAATTGGCGAGTCTATGATAAGCTGCGTAATCTTAGATCATTTACTAATGCATCGCGCACAATGCAGCTAATTTAAAATCTTATTTTTATTTTTAGCTAAAATAATATTTGAATTTAAAGTCTCTTCAATTTTTTTTGCAATTGATACGCTATCCATGCCTGCTTTTTCGTACATCTTCGCTGGAGTATCTTGGTCAATAAATATATCTGGTAAAATTATTGAACGAAATTTTAATCCTCTGTCAAAGACTCCTCTTTCAGACAAAAATTGCATAACATGAGATCCAAAACCTCCAATGGCTCCTTCTTCGATTGTTATAATGACATCGTGATTATTAGCAGTTTCCATTATCAATTTTTCATCTAAAGGCTTAGCGAATCTTGCGTCAATAATTGAAATATCAATTCCTTTTTTTAATAGTATTTCAGAAGCTTTTTTACATTCTTCTAATCTTGCTCCGAAATTTAAAATTGCTGCACTCTTTCCCTCTTTGATTACTCTTCCTTTGCCTATCTCTAAAGTTTCATTAATCGATGGCAATTCAAGTCCAACACCGTTTCCTCTTGGATATCGAAAAGCTGATGGGCAATGATTTATATTAACTGAAGTATTTATCATTTTTACCAACTCTGTTTCATCGCTGGCAGCCATAACAATGAAATTAGGTAAAGTGGATAGATACGTAATATCAAAAGAACCTGCGTGTGTTGGGCCATCGGCTCCAACCAATCCAGCTCTATCAATAGCAAATCTCACTGGCAAAGATTGGATAGCGACATCATGAACAACTTGATCATAAGCTCTTTGTAAAAATGTTGAATAAATCGCAGCATATGGTTTATATCCTTCAGTGGCTAATCCAGCGGCAAAAGTTACTGCATGTTGCTCTGCTATTCCTACATCAAAAGTTCTATCAGGAAATTTTTTTTCAAATAAGTTCAATCCAGTACCTGAAGGCATAGCTCCTGTAATTCCTATTATTTTAGTATCTTTTTCTGCATGTTTAATTAAGGTTTCTGCAAAAACTTTAGTGAAAGATAATGTATTTGAATTTGATTTTGTTTGTTCTCCAGTAGCAACATTAAATTTTGATACTCCATGGTATTTATCGCCTGAGTCTTCTGCAGGTTTATATCCTTTACCTTTTTGTGTTCTTAAGTGAATTAATATTGGACCTTGGTGACTAGAATTTTTAACATTTTCAAATATTTGGACTAAGTTTTCAACATCGTGACCATCTACTGGTCCTATGTAATAAAATCCAAGTTCACTAAACAAAGTTCCCCCTGTAACTAAACCTCTTAGCAAATCCTCAGCTTTTCCTGCTTTTTGACTAAATCTTTTTGAGAATGCTGAGATAACCATTTTTATTGTTTCTCTTAAACTAAAATATAATTTACCTGATAACAATCTTGCTAAGTATTTGCTCATTGCGCCAACAGGCTTAGCTATCGACATGTCATTATCATTCAAAATAACAATCAGTTTTGATTTTAAGGCTCCAGCATTATTCATTGCCTCATAAGCCATACCAGCACTCATCGCGCCATCCCCGATAACTGCAACAACATTATTATTATTGTTAGATAGCTTTTTAGCTACAGCAATACCAAGTGTAGAAGAAATAGAAGTCGAACTATGAGCTGCTCCGAAAGGATCATATTCACTTTCTGATCTTTTTGTAAATCCGGATAAACCACCACCTTTTCTCAAAGTTTTAATTTTATCTCTTCGGCCAGTAATAATTTTATGCGGGTAACATTGATGACTAACATCCCAAACTAATTTATCTTTAGGTGTATCGAAAACATAGTGCAATGCTACTGTTAATTCAACAACACCAAGTCCAGCTCCAAGATGGCCGCCAGTTTCTGAAACAATATCTATTAATTCATCTCTTAATTCATCTGAGATTTGTTTTAATTGGTCCCTCTTAAATTTTTTAAGATCTGAGGGATAATTTATTTGCTTAATAAATCTTGTCATTAAAAATTCCTACCAAGAATAAATTCAATTGTATTTGATAAGTCATTTGATTTTTTTCCATGTTTTGCCAGTTTAAGCAATATATTTTTTTTTAAATTGCTCGCATACTTAAATGCTTTTTCGTATCCAATTAAATTTATCAGTGTTGATTTTCCTTTTTTATTATCTTTTCTAATTAATTTTCCTAAATTTTTTTTTGAACCTTTAATGTCTAAAAAATCATCTGCCAATTGGAACAATAAACCAACATCTTCACCTAATTTAGTAAGATATTTTAATTCTTTATCTTTTTTTCTAGCTAGTACGCCCGCTGAATAAAGGCAAAAACTAAATAATTTGCCGGTCTTTTTTTTTTGCATATCGATAATTTTTTTAAAACTTTTTGTTTTTTTTTCATATTTTAGATCAAGTTCTTGGCCTCCCGCTATACCAGTATGTCCAGAGCTGTAAGCTAAAAATTTAATTATTTTGTTTTTTATTTTTGGATTAATCTTGTAGTTTTTATCAGCTATGATTTCAAATGCTAAAGTTAGCAATGAACTTCCAGCTAGCACTGCTGATGCCTCACCAAATTTTATATGTGTAGAAGGTTTTCCCCTTCTTACTTTATCATCATCCATACAAGGCAAATCATCGTGGATTAATGAATATGAATGAATACATTCTACGCTGGCACAAATATTAATTAGTTTTGACGGTTTTAGATTTAACATTTTACCAGTATCTAAAATTATAGTTGATCGAATTTTTTTTCCTCCAGATAAAACCCCATACTTCATTGGTTTAACTAGTAAAGATTTATTCTGCTTATTTAAATAATTGATAAGAAACTTATCAATTAATTTAGCGTTTATATTTAACCTTTTTTTCATTATTTAACTTTTTTTAGAGGAAACCTCTTTTAATTTTTCCTTGAATAGCTGATCCATATGTTTATTTAGTTGAATAAGCCTATTGTAATCACTTAATGAGTCAGATAAATTTGTGTCAGGTTTCTCAAGTTTATCTAAAATATCGTTTATTTCCTTTCTTGTCTCTTTTATTGATTTACTTTTAATCTCAGCTGGAATATTTTCCTTTTTCATTAGACGTATAATAATAACATTATGAAAAATATCTATTCAAATATATTTTCTTTTAACAAAAAAATATTGTCTAAAACTATTAATTATTTAAAAGCTGGTAAGGTAATTGGGATGCCCACAGAAACTGTTTATGGGCTTGCTGGAAATGCATACTCTAAAAAAGCTATAAGCAAAATTTTTAAAGTCAAAAATAGACCCAAAATCAACCCCCTGATTGTTCATTACGCCAATTACAAAAAAGCAACAGAAGATGTAATTTTTAATGAAAATTTTTTTAAACTTTATGAAAAATTTTGCCCGGGTCCATTAACTTTTGTTTTGAATAAAAAAAAAAATTCAAAAATTCAGCCGATTACTTCTGCAAATTTAAAAACCATTGCAGTAAGATTTCCATCACACAAAATTTCTCAGTCAGTTTTAAGAAATATCAATTTTCCTTTAGCTATGCCAAGTGCAAATTTATCAGGTAGTATTAGCCCAACTTGCGCGAAAGATGTTGCTGAAGAATTAAAGAAAAAAATTACATTAATAATAGACGGTAGAAATTCTGAAATTGGAATTGAGTCAACAGTAATTGACCTAACACGTAAACCAAAAATTTTAAGAAAAGGCATAATAGATGCGCAAGCTATTAAAAAAATTATGCAAGTTAAATACTCAAAAGAGAAATCTAATATTAAGTCACCTGGGATGCTTTACAAACATTACTCACCTGGTATCCCAATGAAGCTTAATCAAACTAAAACTAAAAAAAATGCTGCGTTCATTACTTTTGGCAGAAAATACAGTAATCACAAGAATTACTTCAATCTGAGTAAAAATTCAGACTTGAAAGAAGCTGCCTCTAATTTATATAAAATATTAAGAAAAATTAAAAAATTAGGTTTTAAAAAAATTAATGTAGTAAAAATACCAAATAGAGGACCCGGTGTTGCAATAAATGATAGATTAAAGAAAGCTTCTAGGTAAATGTTTATACAAATAAAAAACTTAACAAAAAAATATAATAAAACTTTAGCTGTAAATAATATAAATTTTGAAGTTAAAAAAAATCAAACTATAGGTATTTTAGGCCCAAATGGATGTGGTAAAACAACTTCTATTGGGATGATTTTGGGGTTAATTACTCCAACTGAGGGTAAAATTTTAATTGATGATCAAAATCTTATGACTTTAAAAAGAGATTATATTTTATCTCGTATAAATTTTGCTTCACCTTACATAGAGCTTCCTAAGAAATTAACTGTAAGACAAAATTTAGAAGTTTACGGCAGACTGTATGGAATAAAAAACTTAGAACAAAGAATTAACGAGATTGCAGTGGATTTAGATATAAAAAATTTTTTTAAAAGAAAAACTGGAGAATTATCCTCTGGACAAAAGAATAGAGTTTCATTAGCAAAATCACTTATTAATAAACCTGAAATACTTTTGCTTGATGAGCCAACTGCTAGTTTGGATCCTGACGTAGGAGATTTCATCAGAAGTTATATCCAAAATTATAAATCTAAAAATCAAGTTACTATACTTTTGGCCTCACACAACATGAATGAGGTAGAGAGATTATGTGACAATATAATAATGATGAAAAAAGGAAAAATAATAGACAAAGGAACTTGCTCTGAGATTATTAAAAAACATGGAAGAAGTAGTTTAGAGGAAACATTTTTAAAGTTAGCAAGGGACAACAATGAACTTTAATAAAATTTATGCTTTAGGATTAAGGCATTTATACTTAATAAGTAATTCATTTCCACGGATATTAGATTTAATCTATTGGCCTACTGTGCAGATTTTTTTATGGGGATTTATTTCTAAATTTTTTACGTTAAACTCAGATTACTACAATAACACAGTTGGTATAATTCTTACCGCTGCAATTTTATACGACTTTTTATTTAGGGCAAGCATTAGCTTCAATATGATGTTTTTAGAGGAAATTTGGAGTAGAAATTTTACCAACTTATTTATTGCCCCAATCAAAATAAGCGAAATAATTACTTCGTTAACTTTAACTGCTATTTTAAGAACTTTAATTGGTTTTGTGCCTGCTGCAATTCTTACCGTTCCATTGTTTGGAGTTTCTATATTTGAAATCGGTGCTCCATTATTATTTTTATTACTAGCATTATATTTGTTTGGCGTAAGTCTTGGCCTACTTGTGACATCAGGTTTATTAAGATTTGGCCCATCTTTTGAAAATATAGCTTGGGCAAGTCTTTTTTTTCTGGCTCCTTTGGGATGCATTTATTATCCTATTGAAATACTTCCTAACGGACTGCAAATAATAGCAAAAGCATTACCTCTTGTTCATATTTTTGAAGAAATGAGAAATATTTTAATTAATGATATTGTAAATTACTATAACATATTTAAGTCAATATCTATTGCTATAGTATATTTTATTTTAGGTGTTATAGTTTTTTATATTTCATATTTCGGCGCTAAAAATAGAGGTACTTTAATTAATATGGGAGAATAATTTTATGAATAAAATTATAGAAGACATTAAAAAAAGTGAGTCGGATCCAAAAATAATTGAAGATATATTTAATAAAGAGGAAATTAATCAATTTTTAAATCTTTATAATGATTTGCCAATAACAGTTCATAATAAAAAACAAAATGTAATTAAAAAAAGATGGCTACAAGGTTATGACGAAAAATTAGAAAACATATTCTGCGAAAGGTTAAAAAAAGAAATTGGTAGTTTCAAAATGGACAATCTCAAAGATGAGAAAGGTAAAGATATTTTTGGTTTGATTCAGGAAAGCTATGCGCCTATTGGGTTGCATGTGGATGCAGGATTTGAGGCAAAAAATCAAATTTATAAACAAACTTTAATTCCTTTATCTTCAGTAGGTAGCACTGTTATTTTTAAAAATAGATTTTATGGCGGATCAACAAATTTTACTCAAGATCCAGAAGAGTTAAAAAAAACAGATTTAAAATATGGTCAAAATAAAAGATCGGCGGAACATCTGGGCTTATATGGTGATAAGCCATTTGATAAAGAAATTCACAAAAAATATTTAAGACATGAAAATATAGAAAATTTAAGAGGGCTAGAAGTACAAATGATTTATGAGTGGAAAGTGGGATCTATGTTGATCTTTGATCGAACTTGTCTACATTGTTCATCATCTGTGATTGAAGGAAAAAAAATAGGTATAGCGACATTTACTAAAAAGTAGATTTTTTGAACATGATATATAATCAAATCTCTAAATTTGCTAGAAGTTTAGCAAAGCTATTGTTACCTATAATTTTTAAAATACTAATATTATTAAAAATAAATAGACGAGTAATAAATTTCTTAAAAGAAAAAAGTTACAACAGTAATAATACTTATGATTTTAGTGAAATTTTAGATAGTTTCTTGAAAGATGATAAAATTATTTCTTTAGATATCGGAGCTCAAGGAGGTTTTAACTCTGATAATTTTTTTAAAAGTGATTATAATGATTATTTTGAACCTATACTCATTGAGCCAATAAGCTCTGAAGCAGAAAAATTATCTAAAAATAATAAATATTTAATTCAAAATGGAATATGGAGTGAAAAAATTAAAAAAAAATTATACATATTAGGTAATAGGTTGGGTAGTTCGTCTATGTATGAGCCTGATAAAAAAAATTTTGATATTCATAATATAAAAGAGAAAGATTTTAAAAATTTTGAGGTTACCGAAATAAAGGAAATTGAATGTGATACTATTCAGAATTCTTTAAACAAATTAAATATTGATAAAATTGATTATCTTAAAATTGATACACAAGGTGCGGAGTATGAAATATTTAAAGGTATTGGAAAATATCGACCCTTGTTAATTAAAACTGAAATACATATATTTTCTATGTACAAAGGAGTATCTAACTGGTCTAGACTTTTAAATTTATTATATGATTTAAATTATATAGCAATAGACTGGAAGGAAATTGGCAAACACAACACCAGAGCTCCTGCAGAAATGGATATGATTCTTATACCTAATTTTAATAATGACTTAGGAAAAAAATTAATCATAGAAAATGAAAAAAAATTCATATCTCTTATGTTAATATTCGGACATTTAAATTTACTTAAATTAATTATAAAGAGATTAAATTTAAAAACTCCTTATAATATTAATAATTTTGAAGACAAATATTTTAATTAATGGCCATTTACGATTGTTTCCAATATTTTAATGAAGATCACATTTTAGATATGAGATTCAATATACTTAATAAATATGTAGATTATTTTGTAATATCAGAGTCAACTAGAACTCACCAAGGTGAACCGAAAAAAATAAATTTTAATACTAATAATTTTCCTAAATTTAAAAACAAAATAAAATTTATTGTTGCTGATTACCAAAGCGACAAAAAATTGTTAAATCATGTTGGTGGAGAGTCTCCAATTGAACAACATCAAAGAAACTCTTTATTGAAAGGACTAGAAGGTTCTAATGATAACGATTTAATAATATTATCTGACTCCGATGAGATACCGGACTTGGAAAAATTGAATGAAATTAAATCGACAACAAAGTTTACAGCTTTTTCTCACAAAATGTATATGTACAAATTGAATATTTTAAACATTGATGAGTCTAATTGGATCGGTTCAAGAATTTGTAAAAAAAAATATTTTAATCAACCGCAATATATTAGAAACTTAAAATTTAAAAACTATCCTTTCTGGAGATTTGATAAATTTAGATATCAGATAATCCAAGGAGGTTGGCACTTTTCTTTTCTTAGTGAGCCAAAAGAAATCATTAAAAAAATAAAGTCTTTTTCTCATGGTGAATTTAACAAAGAAGAATATGTAGATTTGAACACAATAGAAGATAAAATTTTGAGTCAAAAAGATATATTTGGACGTGGTTTTCAATTAAAGAAGGTAAATTTAGATCATTCTTTTCCAAAATATATTCTTAATAATAAAACACTTTTAAAAAAATGGATTTCTTAAAATTATGAAAAATCAATTTGAAAATATAGTTTTAAGCGCAGCTTGTGGACTTAAGCCTGAATCAATAATTTTTTTTTTGATGAGCCTAAGGAAATTTTATAATGGAAAAGTACTTTTCTTAGTAAATCCGAATGATTATGAATTGAAGAAGACAATCAAATCCTATAATTGTGATTTTTTAGAAATTAGCGATCATAAATTTGACGTTCAAATACAAAGGTATTTTCATTTTCTGGAATTTTTAAAAGCAAATAAATTTAACAATATCTTATTATGTGATTCGAGAGATATTTATTTCCAAGCAAATCCATTTGATTACCAGTATTTGGGTTGCATTAATTATTTTCTAGAAAGTAAAAAAATAGGAAATTGTGAATATAATTCAAATTGGATAAAAAAAACTTACGGCCAAAATATTTTTAAAAGATTGTCTAATGAGACAATTGTTTGTTCTGGAACAACTTTGGGTTCGCTTGATTGTATTAAAAGCTATTTAGAACTTATATTAATTCAAGCAAAAAAATTTAAGTACAAAAAGAAATTAAAGTATTTAGTAACATTTAGGAGAGATAAAGAGGGTAGAGGTTGTGATCAAGCTTATTCGAATTTCATAGCTCACAATAATTTAATCGAAAAAAGTCATTTTTACAAAAATGAAAGCGGGCCTATAGCTACTGTGTATAATCTCAAAAAAATTGTATTTAACAATAAATTTCAACTGATAAATTCAATGAACGAGCCTTATGCAGTTGTTCATCAATATGATAAAAGATGGAATGAGTTTGAAAACAAAATTAAGAATTTTAAAAATACAATCATTTAGTTCAACAATAATATTTGAGCGTGCGCCCGGAAGGATTTGAACCCTCAACCTCCTGATCCGAAGTCAGGCGCTCTATCCAGTTGAGCTACGAACGCATTTGAAAGTAATTTAGATATATATAATGAAAAATACAATAAAATTATCAGTTAATAATAATTACAGTGGACAAAGATTGGATATTTTTTTGTCTCAAGAAATAAAAGATTTTACGCGGTCATTTTTAAAAAAAATGATAGAAAGCATATTTGTTAAAGTAAATAATTTAGTAATAACCTCTCCGTCTCACAAATTAAAAATTAATGACGAAATAAATATTACAATTGAAAAAAGCGACAAAAAAAATTTACCTCCAAGTAAGATAAAACTTGATATAATATTTGAAGATAAAGATCTAATTATAATTAATAAACCTAAAGGCATGGTTGTTCATCCTGGTGCCGGAAATTTTAAAGATACATTAGTTAATGCTTTGATAGGGAAATATAAAAATTGTTTATCGAATTTAGGAGGTGAGACGAGACCTGGCATAGTGCACCGAATTGATAAAGATACAAGCGGTCTACTTGTTGTTGCAAAAAATAATTTTTCTCACGCGAAATTAAGCAAACAATTTAGTGATCACTCAATAGAAAGATCTTACATATGTTTAGTTTGGGGAGTAGTTAGGCCATTAAGAGGAAGGATTGAGACTTTAATATCAAGAGATAAGAAAAACAGACAGATGATGGCAGTTAGCGAGACAAGAGGAAAAAGGGCAGTTACGAATTACAAAACTTTAAAAACTTTTAACATAAAAGATGTTCCTAAAATTAGTTTAATTGAGTGCAGTCTTGAAACCGGAAGAACTCATCAAATCAGAGTTCATATGAAATACAAAGGAACCTCAATTTTAGGTGATAAACAATATGGGAAAAAAAATATAAAATTTAAAAAAATTGAAAAGAGATTCATGGAAAAATTAAACCTCTTAAATGGTCAGGCCTTACATGCAAAGAGCTTAGGTTTTGTTCATCCAAGAAAAAATAATTGGTTAAAATATGAGATAGATTTGCCTAATGATATTAAAAACTTGGTGAATTTACTAAAAAAACTAAGTAGTTGAAAAAAGAAAATTAATGTATAAATCATCCCTGTGAGTACAAAAAATTCAATAAGTAATTTACCTACTCCAACAACTGGAGGATTGTCAGTTTATCTAGCACAAATTAAAAAATTTCCAATGCTGGATGCTGAAGAAGAGTATATGTTGGCTAAAAATTGGAAAGAAAACGGAAATTTACAATCAGCCCATAAGCTTGTAACAAGCCATTTAAGATTAGTAGCTAAAATTGCCATGGGGTATAGAGGATATGGATTACCTGTAAATGAATTAATTTCTGAGGGAAACATTGGATTGATGCAAGCTGTAAAAAAATTTGACCCAGACAAAGGATTTAGATTAGCAACTTATGCGATGTGGTGGATCAAAGCATCTATACAAGAATACGTTTTAAGATCTTGGAGTTTAGTAAAAATGGGGACTACCACTGCACAAAAAAAATTATTTTTCAATTTAAAAAAACTTAAAAATCAAATTGCACCTGGTCAAGACGGAGATCTAAAAGATGAACAAGTAAATGAAATTTCAAAGAGATTAGATGTGGAGTCTCATGAAGTTGTAAATATGAATAGAAGAATGATGGGGCAAGAAAAGTCTTTAAACGATCCTATCAAAATTGGAGAAAAGGAAGAATGGCAGGACTGGCTTGTGGATGAAAGACTAGACCAAGAGCTCCTTATTTCACAAAAACAAGAGTATGATGATAAAAAAGAACTGCTAGATGAAGCTATGAAAATTTTGAATGAAAGAGAAAAAGAAATAATAATAGCTAGAAGATTAACTGAAAATCCAAAAACACTTGATGAATTAAGCAAGAAATATAAAATCAGCAGAGAAAGAATAAGACAGATTGAAACTAAGGCTTTTGAAAAACTACAAAAATCAATGATTAACTCAAGTAAATCAAAAAATTTGTTACCAGCAAATTAATTAGGTATTGAAAGGGTCTTCAATTAAAATTGTATCTTCTCTCTCTGGACTCGTGGAAATACTTGATATTTTAGCGCCAATAAAATCTTCTAACGCATATATATAGTTTTTTGCTTTTTCAGGTAAATCTTTGATATTTCGGATACCTTGTGTAGTGCTTTTCCATCCTGGAAAAGTTTTATAAATAGGTTTTATTTTAAATTGCTCTTCAGAACTAGCTGGTAGATAATCAATTTTTTTTCCATTGAGCTCGTATTGAATACACATTTTTATTTCATCTAACTCATCCAAAACATCAAGTTTGGTTAAAGCTATAGCGTTAATTCCTGAAATCTTTATAGTTTGCTTTACTAGCACACCATCAAACCATCCACATCTTCTTTTTCTTGCAGTAACAGTTCCAAATTCTTTGCCTCTTTTGCCCAGCTGCTCGCCTATCTTGTTTTTTAATTCTGTTGGAAAAGGACCACTTCCTACTCTAGTGGTATAGGCTTTTGTTATGCCTAGTATATAATTAATTTTATCAGGACCTAGCCCTGAGCCAGTTGCTGCCATAGCTGGAACAGTATTTGAGGAAGTTACGAAAGGATAAGTTCCATGATCAACATCCAAAAGAATTCCTTGGGCACCTTCAAACAATATTTTTTTTCTTTCTTTAGAAAATTGATTTAATTTTAACCAAATTGGTTGAGCAAACTTTAAGATATTAGGAGCAATTTTTAATAATGCTTTTTTCAAATCTTTTTTTTGATAAAGTTTTTTCTTTAATCCTTTTCTTATAGCGTTGTGGTGTTCTAAAACATTCTCTAATCTTTTATCTAAATTTGTTGATGATCTTAAATCCATAACTCTTATTGAACGTCTACCTACTTTGTCCTCATAACATGGTCCAATTCCTCTTCTGGTGGTTCCTATCTTCCCTTTTCCTGCAGTATCTTCTCTAATCTCATCCATTTCTTGGTGAAAAGGAAGAATTAGGGAGGCTGACTCTGAAATCATTAAATTTTCAGGTGTCACATTAATTCCCTTGCTTTGAATTTCTTTAATTTCACTTAACAATGCCCACGGATCTATCACAACTCCATTACCGAGCATTGATATTTTTCCTTCACGCACAATTCCTGATGGAAGCAGTCTAAGTTTGAAAATTTTTTTACCAATAACTAAAGTATGTCCCGCATTGTGACCCCCTTGAAAGCGTACAACAATATCCGCCTCACTCGACAGCCAATCGACTATTTTTCCCTTACCTTCATCTCCCCACTGTGAACCTACTACTACTACATTATTCATTATTTAAATTTCTTACTTAGCTTGAACGAGTTTAAATGATTTATAGGGCCATATCCTTTGCCATAATTTGGATTAAACTTTATAGCTTGGTTAACATATTTAATTCCCAACTCACAGGATTTCTTTATAGGTTTTCCACATGACAAAAAAGTTGTTATTGCGCTTGATAAAGTACAGCCAGTTCCGTGAGTATTTCTTGTAATAATTTTTCTATTTTTGAATATTTTAGTCTCTTTTTTGTTTAGCAAAATATCTTCGACGTACTTAGATTTTTTATGTCCTCCTTTTATCAAAACATTTTTCGCTCCATACTCTAATAGTATTTGCCCGGCTTTTAACATATCTTTTCTGTTTGTGATTTTTAATTTAGTTAGTACTTCTGCTTCTGGGATATTAGGTGTTATTAAATAAGACTTTTTAATTAACTTTTCTTTTAAAGTTTTTATAGCTAAAGGATTGATTAATCTCGCACCTCCTTTTGCGACCATTACTGGATCTAAAACAACTTTAGGATTTGTAACTTTACTCAAAGCTTTTAAAACTGATTTGATTACATTGGTTGAATGAAGCATTCCTATCTTAATACCATTTGGTTTTATATCATTACATGTATAAATAATTTGCTCAAAAATATATTCAGGTTTTATAGGAACAACTAACTTTACTCCTTTTGTATTTTGTGCTGTAACTGCCGTTACAGCTGTCATTGCATATCCACCTAATGCAGTAACAGTCTTAATGTCGGCTTGTATGCCTGCACCGCCTGAGGAATCAGATCCAGCTATTATTAAAATTTTTGTTTTTGGTCTCAATTTATTATTGATTTCTTAATCATATTTATACAGGTTGAAACTAATTTTTTATCCAATGACTCTGCCATAATCCTAATTTTTGGTTCAGTTCCAGACTTTCTTACTAAAATTCGCCCTTTACCACTCATAAGTTTGTGTGCTTTTTTAATTGCACTTTTGCACTTGACACTTTCAACAATATTTTTATCTTTAACTAATATATTCTCTAAAACTTGAGGTAATGGTTTAAAAACATTTAATATCTCGCTTGCTTTTTTTCCTTTTCTCAGAGAAAATAATACTTCTAAAGCAACTAGCAAGCCGTCCCCAGTGGTAGCGAATTTTCCTAAAATAATATGGCCAGATTGTTCTCCTCCAAGATTAAAATTCAATTTTTTCATCATTTCTTTTACGTATCTGTCCCCTACGTTTGATCTATAAAACTTTATTTTTTCTTTTTTTAAAAAATATTCTAAACCAATATTAGACATTAAAGTTCCTATTACGCCTCCTTTTAAAATTTTTTTTAATTTCCATCTTTTAGCAAGCATTGCAATAATTTGGTCTCCGTCTATGACTTTACCTTTTTCATCACACATTATAATTCTGTCAGCATCCCCGTCAAATGATACGCCGACATTAGCTTTGTGCTTTTTGACTGCTGAGCTTATTTTTGATGGATATGTGGAGCCACACTTTTCATTAATATTTAAGCCATTAGGTTTAACGCCTATCGATATAACTTTAGCTCCTAGCTCTTTCAACAACGCCGGAGCAGCTTTGTAACTAGCTCCATTAGCGCAATCTAAAACAATTTTGGTTCCATTCAAATTAAAATTATTAGGAAAATTCTTTCTTAAAATCTTAATATATTTTTCATTTCCGTCTTCAAGCCTCTTTACTCTTCCTAGTAATTTTGGATCAGTTAATTGTTTTGCATTCTTTGTATCAATTAATTTTTCAATTTTTTTTTCTATTTTGTTTGATAGTTTCATCCCGTCAGGACCGAATAATTTAAGACCATTATCTTTATATGGATTATGCGATGCTGTTATCATTATACCCATATTTGCCTTCATAGTTTTTGTTAACATAGCTAGTCCATTAGTAGGTAAAGGTCCTAATGTAAACACATGCATGCCGCCTGAAACAAGTCCTGAAACTAATGCGGGTTCTAAAGTGTAACCTGACAATCTTGTATCTTTCGCAATAATTGCGATTTGTTTATTTTTTTTTTGATTTTTAAAATATGTTCCCGAAGCAAGACCAAATTTAAAAAATTTTTCACCAGTAATATTGCCCTGGTTGACTGTTCCTCTAATACCATCAGTTCCAAAATATTTATTTTTCATTTCCTAATCAATTAAGATCTTTTTAAAGACTAATATTCCTTGTTTAACTTCGTTGACATCATGAACTCTAAATATTTGGATGCCCTGAGATAACAAAAATAATATTGAAGCCAAAGTTCCTCCGATTCTATCTTTGCTATCATTAACTCCAGATATTTGATTAATAAATCTTTTTCTTGATGTTCCTATTAAAATAGGCAACCCAAGACTATGAAACAAGGAAATCTTTGAAATTAAAGTCAAATTATGTTTCAAATTTTTACCAAAACCAATGCCTGGATCTAAAATAATTTTTTTATTACCGAATTTCTCAAGTCTATTTTCGAAATAATCATAAACATCTAGCAATACATTATTATATTTAGGGTTAATTTGCATTGTATTAGGAGTTCCTTGCATGTGATGTAACACTTTTGCAACTTTTAATCCTCTCATTTGAGTTAAAGATTTCTCATCAAACTCAAAACCAGAAACATCATTAATAATATCAGCTTTATACTTAATTGAATTAATCATCACCTCTGATTTTCTTGTATCAATTGATAAATTAATTCTTTTAAATTCCTTTTTAAAATTCTTAATAATTGTTTTTATTCTTTTCCATTCCAACTTAGGATTAATTGTTTTAGATCCAGGTCTAGTCGACTCACCTCCAATATCAATTATTTTTACTCCCGCTTTAATCATTGATTTAATATGAGCTCTTGCTTTATTAGTATTATTGTATTTTCCACCATCTGAAAAACTATCTGGTGTTAAATTCAAAATACCCATAATTGAGGGCTGTAAAAAATTTATATTTCTTAAAAAATTTGATCTTTTCTTCTTAATTTTTTTTAAATCTAGATTTACTTTTCTTTTAATTTCTTTATTGAGGTATCTAATATTCTTGATATTAATAATTTTAGATTCTACTAATTTTTTTTTTCTAGAAAATATTTCTATTTTATCGAAGGCAATATTTTTGTTTCCACATAAAGGTAGAGCTAATCTTTTTTTAATCAAAGTGTTTGCGTATTTTCCGTAATAAAAATTACACGCTCGAGTGTAATATTTAAACATGAAGTTTAAACTGCTGGCTTTGGTTTTAAGCCCAATGAGTCTAGAGCTGATGACGTTTTGCCATCATTATCATCTTCTTCTTTAAAGGATCTTGAGGGTTTTATATCTCTTAAAATCAAATCTCTTATTTCATCACCAGATAAAGTTTCGTAAATAAGTAAGGCTTTAGCCAACTTATGTAGATCGTCGATTTTGTCTGTCAGTACTTTTTTAGCTCTCTCATACCCTTTATCTACAATTTTTTTGACTTCAGCGTCTACTTTTTTCGCCGTTTCTTCTGACATGTTTTGCTGCTTTGTAACTGATCTTCCTAAAAAAACTTCTTCTTCATTTTCTCCATAAGCTATAGTTCCTAATTCTTTGCTCATTCCATATTTTGTTACCATGTTTTTTGCCATTTTTGTTACCATATCAATATCTGAAGAAGCACCTGATGTTACTTTGTCGTGACCAAAAATTATTTCTTCTGCAATTCTTCCTCCCATTGCTACAGCTATATCTGAGTGCATTTTTTCTCTTGTAACTGAGAGTTGATCTCTTTCAGGTAATCTCATGACCATTCCCAATGCTCTTCCTCTTGGGATTATTGTAGCTTTATGTATTGGATCAGAAGCCTCCTCGTTTAAAGCAACAATAGCATGACCGCCCTCATGATAAGCAGTAAGCTTTTTTTCATCTTCAGACATAACCATTGATCTTCTTTCAGCTCCCATCATAACTTTATCTTTTGCTTCCTCTACATCA
>MDTG01234180.1_pt1 | contig 22640 bp, 22 predicted proteins | sample 811421 | NCBI WGS metagenome assembly MDTG01 (sample SAMN05326645, study PRJNA326480) | marine metagenome | isolation source: seawater | place: Pacific Ocean: South East | collected 2011
ATATTTAGTTCCACAATAATTTGCAACTGACTTTTCAAACCTAGGTACAGTTGGACCTTGTGTTAAAAAATCAGAACGTAAAATTTTTTCAACTTCAGTAATGTCTGTCTCCGTAATCTCTTGTCGACCGTATGGTATCATTGACTATATTTTTCCAATGTAATTTTTATATGTATCTATCCAATACTTCAGTTGAGCTTTTGTCATCCAATCACGATTTTTATCACTACTATAATAAAAATTTTCTTGCACTTTTTTTCCACTTTTAATCCGTGATTTGTCTTTTTCCCAATTATTTATCTGTGGTAAAATTTTGTAATAATTAGAATACTCATAAGTAGTGTAACTATCTTCTTTGCCTATCATTTGTTCATGTAATTTTTCACCAGGACGGATCCCTATAATTTTAAGCTTAGCTTTTGGAGCTATCACCTTAGCAATATCTGTAACTTTCATCGAGGGGATTTTTTTAACGTATATCTCACCACCCAACATATCTTCAAAAGCAAGCCAAACTAATTCAACACCTTGTTCAAGAGATATCATAAAGCGTGTCATACGCTCATCGGTAATTGGTAATTCACCATTCTGTTTTAATGACAAAAAAAATGGAATGATTGAACCACGAGAGCCCATTACATTCCCATACCTCACAACAGAAAAACTCGTAGCATTGCCACCAGCATAAGATGAGTTGCTAGCTGTAAATAGTTTATCAGATGCCAACTTAGTTGCTCCATACAAATTAATTGGGCTACTTGCTTTGTCAGTAGAGAGAGCTACTACTCGTTTTACTTTTTGATCTATACAAGCATCAATTAAATTCATAGCCCCATTAATATTAGTTTTAATGCTTTCAAAAGGGTTATACTCTGCAGTCGGAACTATTTTAGTTGCTGCCGCATGAACTACAAAATCTATATCATGTAAAGCGCGATGAAGTCTAGATTTGTCGCGTATATCACCAATGAAAAAACGAACTCGTGAGTCACTTTCAAATTGTTTTGCCATCTCCCACTGTTTCATTTCATCTCGAGAAAAAATTACTAAACGTCTAGGACTGTATTTTTTTAATGTGAGGGCAACAAAACTATTGCCAAAAGAGCCTGTACCACCTGTAATTAAAATTGAAGAGTTTTTTAATATTTTTTTCATTTTAATGATTTGTATTTATGCTTAGATTGTTATTAACTTCAACCAACTCTTTAAATGCACCTTCTTTTTTAATCTCACCTTTTTCAAATAAGTAAACTTTATCACAATTCTTTACAGTGCTTAAACGATGAGCAATTAATATAATAGTTATACTTTTGCCAAGATTACTAACCGCATCTATTACCGCTTTCTCAGTTTGGTTATCTAAAGCACTTGTCGCCTCATCTAATATTAAAACATTTGGATTGTGATATAAGGCTCTTGCAATTCCAATACGCTGACGCTGACCTCCTGACAATCTAACACCTCTCTCACCAATTGTTGTTTGATATTTTTCTGGTAATTCGTCTATAATAAAATCATGTAAATTTGAAATTTTTGAAACTTTTTCTACAGTCGCGTGATTAATATCTTTAGGTTCAATACCAAAAGCTATGTTAGCAATAATACTGTCGTCAGAAAGATAAATATGCTGCGGTACATATCCAATAGATCTTTGCCATGATCTATTGTTTTGCTTATTAATTATTTTCCCATCAACTTCTAAGGTTCCTTTTTGAGCTTCAAGTAATCCTAGAATGATGTCCACAGTTGTTGTTTTACCACTTCCAGTAGCACCAATCAACCCGACAGTAGTTTTTGCAGGTATACTCAAATTAATATTTCTTAAAGCATTTCGAAATGAATTAGGATAACTGTAGTTTATATTTTTTAAAGTGATTAAATTATTACAAGATAAAGTATCTTGGGTTTGGTTTGAATTAAATGACCTAAGATTATTTATATCATAATATAATTTATCAAGTGAAGGACCTCCAAATGCAAGCAATGATGAAGCACTGTAAATTCCTTGGAGAGCAGGCATCAAACGATAACCAGCATAAACATAAAGACTTATTATAGGTAAAGCACTATTAAAAGTACCAGTTATTGAAATTAGATACAATATTACCAATACAATACCACCAAAAGCTATAGCTTCTAAAATGAAACGAGGTATCTGATTTATAACCATCGCAGAAGACTGATTACGAGCATAAGTTTGAGCTGAGTCTGAAAAACGTTTAATAAAAATTTGTTCCAGACCACCCACTTTAACCTCCTTTGCAGCACCAAATGCTTCACTTACTGTAGTGAAGCGCAACTCATTATTTTTTAAACGTTCACTTCCTATTCGATCTAGATAATTACGTGTAAAGAAAAAAATTGAAAAATAACTTAACCCAAGTGAAAAACCAACTATTAGCGCAAGTTTTGGATCAGTTATAACTAATAAAGTGATTAGTGCAAATGCAACCATCCCTTTTGCTAACAATTCCATTAATGGAAATAGAGTGGATGAAATAACTTGACTTACCTCAGATAAAATAGTTTTACCAAGATCTGCACTATGACGATTTAAAAACCAACTGTACGGCTGACTTAGATATAATTTTATTAATCTTTTGCCAATTGTGTATTCACGATTTTGAATAAATCTTACTTGTGCATAAATTGTGATAGCTTTAAAAATCAAGGATAACACTAATGTTAAAAAAACTAACACACCTAAAGCAAATAAAAATTGTTGAGTATTTTCTACTGCAAATACACTTGATGCTTGAAACATTGTATTTAAAATTATATTTGTCTGAATAAGCTCTGGGCTAGTTAAAACTGCCACAAAAGGCAATATTGATGCTACACCAATCATATCTAATAAAGCCATTATAACAATCATTAAAATTAATAAGTTTGCACTTTTTCGCTCTTCTGGAGTAAGTAGATATAAAATTTTTCTAAGCTTTTGCATTAAAATTTACATACTCCTTATAAGTTTTAATTAAACCTTCCTTTAAACTTATCTTTGTTTTAAAGCCAAGTTTTTTTATTTTTGTGCTATCTAAAAATTTTCTAGGACTGCCATCTGGTTTAGTAGGATCAAATTTAATATCTCCCTTATAACCAACAACATCTTTTATATTTTCAGCAAGTTCATTTATAGTAAAATCTTCACCACTTCCAACATTTATATGACTGCACATAGGTGAGGTGTTCTGATCATAAATTTTTTTATTTATATTCATTACATGAATGGAGGCTCTCGCCATATCGTCTACATGTAAAAATTCACGCATAGGTTTTCCAGTTCCCCAAATAGTAACGTGAGGTAAATTCTTAGTTTTTGCTTCATGAAACCTATAAATCATTCCTGGAATAACATGACTATTTTCAGGATGGTAATTATCTCCAGGCCCATAAAGATTTGTTGGCATTATAGATCTGTAATCAATGTGATGTGATTTACTGTATTGACGATTATAACTTTCACACATTTTAATACCTGTTATTTTAGCAATGGCATAAGGTTCATTGGTTTGCTCTAGTTTTCCACCTAACAACTCTTCTTCCTTCATTGGTTGATTTGCAACTCTTGGATAGATACAGCTGGATCCTAAAAATAGTAATTTTTTAACTCCACTCAAAAAAGAACTATGAATTACATTTGCTTCAATCATTAAATTTTCAAAAATAAAACTTGCTGGATAAGTATTATTTGCCAGAATTCCTCCAACTTTTGCAGCTGCTAGGTATACTTGATCAATTTTTTCATTTTTGAAAAAATTTTTAACTTCTTCTTGATTTAATAAATCAAGTTCTTTTCTGTCCTTAGTAATAATTTCATTTTCATGATTTTTAAGAAATCTTAACAAAGCAGAACCTACCATACCTTTATAACCTGCTATAAATATTCTTTTTTTTGACATTTTATAAAATTAGTTTTATTTATTATTTTATAATTATTATCGATTAACCAATTTATCATTCTCAGCTAATTTTAAATCCTCATATATCATTTCTTTAACTAACTCTTTAAAGGATATTTTAGGAGACCAACCCAATTTTTGTTTTGCTTTACTTGGATCACCAAGTAAAGATTCAACTTCAGTTGGTCTAAAATATCTTGAGTCGATATATATGATATTTTTTCCATTTAAGGTTCCAACTTCATTTAAACCTTTTCCTTTCCATATTATTTTCATATCTAAATTTTTTGCTGCTAGATTAATAAATTGACGAACTGAATATTGTTTACCAGTAGCAATTACAAAATCGTCTGGTTTTTTTTGCTGTAGCATCAACCATTGAGCTTCAACATAATCACGCGCATGACCCCAATCTCTTTTAGAGTCTAAATTTCCAAGATATATTTTTTTTTGTAAACCTAATTTAATTCTTGCAAGGCCCCTTGTAATTTTTCTTGTAACAAATGTCTCTCCTCGACGTGGACTTTCATGATTAAATAGAATTCCATTACATGCATATATACCATAAGCTTCTCTATAATTTATTGTGAGCCAGTATGCATAAAGTTTAGCTACAGCATAGGGACTTCTCGGGTAAAATGGTGTATTTTCTGTTTGTGGTGTTTCTTTTACAGCTCCATATAATTCTGAAGTTGATGCTTGATAATATTTGGTTTTTTTTTCTAATTTTAATATCCGAATTGCCTCTAAAACTCTAAGAGCTCCTAACGCATCAGAATTAGAAGTATATTCAGGTTCCTCAAATGATACAGAAACATGGCTTTGCGCAGCTAAATTATAAATTTCATCAGGCTTTACCTCTTGAATAATCCTTATTAAAGATGTTGTGTCAGTCAGATCACCATGATGTAAAATAAATTGTTGATTAGTTTCATGAGGGTCTTGATATAAATGATCAATTCTATCAGTATTAATTAGAGAAGTTCTTCTTTTTATACCGTGAACTTCATAATTTTTTTTCAGTAAAAATTCTGCGAGATAAGATCCATCTTGGCCTGTTATTCCAGTTATCAATGCTTTTTTCATAATGAGTAATACTTTATATTAAATTCCTCAATTAATATCCATTATAGCTTGACTTTCATAATATTTATTCTTCCTTTATGCTTTTTTATTAGATTTTAGCTTCACAAATAGCTCTTTCGAAGTCTACTTTTTTTATTTAATTATAAAACTATCTCCAGAATTAGCCATAACTTAATTATTTGTTAAATATTTTTATCTAATCAGACAAATAAAGAATTAAAATATATAATTAAATTATAAATCAATTTTTAATCTTAATCAAAAAAAGTAAATTACTTAAATAATTTAATTTTATATTTTCTAAAAACTTCATAAATTTTATCTTTTTGTAAAATATCAAAATAGAATACATCACAACCTATAAATTTATAGTTGATCAAACCATTTGTTGATACTCCAAATACATATTTAAAATTTTTTGAAAAAAAATAGTTTTTGTTTTTAAAAATTTTTATTTTTATTTTTTTTTTTAATAAGAAACTCCATTTTTCAATTTTTTCCCTTGGGTGTACTAAAAAAATAATTTGTCTATTTAAGACAAATTTTGACTTAATCAACTTATCAAACGCTCTTAATTCTATTTTTTTTTGTAAATTACTGGATAAATATAATAAAAATCTATCTTTCCTATTTTTTTTGAAAAACTTTTTTTTTAAATATTTTTGATAAGACATATTTAAATTTTTAAAAAAAAAATATTTGGATTTTGAAAAAATTTTTTTAAATTCTTTAATAATTAAATTGTTTGATACTAAAATATGTTTCGGTAATTCTTTATAATTTTTATATCTCAAACTTATATTTGGTAGAGAGTCCAAATAAGAAAAAACTTTAATCCCTTTTTTATTGAAAAAATTAAAAATATTTGCTTCAAGGAATTTTTCACTTGTCCCTAATATTATTTGATTGTAATCTTTGTCCTCAATTTTTGTTAAAAAACTTTGATATACTTCAGTCTCTTTTTCAATAAATTTTTTTTCAAATTTATCTTTTGAAAAAAATTTAATTTGAATTTTTTTTTTATAAAGAAAATTCAATGCATCAATTAAATTTTTTAAAGCAGCGTTTTGATAACCAATTATCAAAACTTTTTTTTTCATTAATTTAATTTTAAATTGTTCCAGACTTTTTTAAAACAATTAATGATTAAATCTATATCCTCTTTTTCAAAATCATATTTGCAAAAAGAAATATCCATGTATTCATTAATTATTAGATTTTCTATTTGTTTATATACATTTTGTTTTTTTGAGTAAAAAAATTTTTTACCCTTAATTTTCCATGGATAATGATTAGATATTTTTCTATCTATGTACATGTTATAATTTAATATGTTTACATAGCGATCATTAATAGGAAGCCCTTCTGCTTTTAAGTATTTAAAAATTTTATTTTTTTTTATTTTCAAAATATTTGTGTCTACTCTAATAGGATAAGAATAATATACATGAGTATTATTTTTTCCAATCTTAGGAGGCATTAAACCTCTCAGGTCCTGAAGTCCTTTTGTTAATCTTTCAGCCATAAAAATTTTTTTTTTTAATATAGTTTTTAATTTTTTTAGTTGTTCAATTGCAATTGCTGCTTCAATTTCATTAAGTCTGAAATTAAAACCTAAAAGATTTGTAAAATTTTTATCTTTATTTATTACCTCTCCATGATTTCTGATTTTACGCATATTTTCTGCTAAATAATCATTATTAGTAATTATAACTCCACCCTCTCCACAATGTATATGTTTATGTCTATTAAGAGAAAATCCTCCTATATCACTAAGCGTACCTGAGTACTTATCTAACTGTTTAGATCCTATTGCTTGAGCAGTATCAGAAATAACTTTTAATTTATATTTTTTTGCAATTTGATTAATTTTTTTATAGTCAGCAGATTGCCCAAATATATCAACTACCATTATTGCTTTTGTTTTTTTATTTATTTTTTCCTCAATAAATTTTGGATCCAAACAAAAGGTTTCTAAATTTATTTCTGAAAAAATTGGTATAGCTCCCCAGGCAATAATTGACGTCGCTGATGCACTCATTGTCCACGGACTAACTATAATTTCATCTCCAGGTTTAATATTCAAGGATCCCACTGCACAAACCAATCCAGATGTCCAAGAGTTCACAGAAATTGCATGCTTAACTCTAAAATATGAGCAAAATTGATCCTCTAATTTTCTAACATACTTTCCACCATAAAAATCTTGAGTATTGCTTGCTACATATCCTGAAAGAATACCTGTTTTGGTAACTTTTTTTGCAGCTATAACTTCTTTATTGTTATAGGAGTTAAATTCCTGAAATTTTCTATTAACTATTTTGGGTCCTCCAAAGTAAGCTAATTGTTTTTCTTTTTTCATTTTTGCACTTCTATTGAATTTAATAATTTTAAAGTATTTAAATCGTATTCTAAATTAAAGTACTTTTTTTTTTTGTATAAAACAAATATTTTATCAAAAACATTTTTTAAATTTTTGTCAAAATCATTATTCATCATAGCCTTATTTTTATCCAGTATAAATACATTGGAATATTCAGTTACATAAATAATTTTTACTTTTTTTCCATAAAATATTATTTTTTCTCTAATGTTTTTACTAGCAGAAATAAACCTTATAGGTAATTTTATTATAATATTACAATTAATTAAAAAATCTTTTTTAGATTTTTTTTTTTTTTCAAAACTAATAATTTTAAAGTTTTTTGTTCTAAATAAAGTAAATAAGAAATTTATATAGTGACTACAAGAATTAAAAAATCCATTTTTATATACAATATCCACAGATTTAAATTCATTTTTGTCATTATTGATTATTTTTGCTAATTTTTTTATAGTTTCACTATAACTTCTCGGATAATTTAAATAAACTAAGATCTTTTTTTTTTTGCAAAAATCAGAAAATTTTTTAAAACTTTTATAACTATAAGAACCTGGTTTCTCAATTAAAAAAGCCTTTGGCAAAATTTTTTTTTTCATTATAAGTTTATAAATTTTATCTTTACTTGCTGTAGGAGTTGAAATTATTATTAATTCAGGAATTAATCTTTTATAAGCCAGGTAAATTTGATTGAAACTTGGTAAATTATACTTGCCCTCAAATAATTGGTTTTTTCTTTTATTTATATCAACTCCTCCCAAAAGCTCAAAATTGGGATGTATATTTACTGACTCACAGTGATTATTGTAATGATTTTTTTTTTTAAAATCATACAACATTCCAATATTTCCAAGTCCAATAATTAGAGTTTTAATTTTCATTTAAGTTTAATTGGTAATTTTTTTCTTTGTATTTTGTTGTTAATATTTAATATGCTTTTATTACTTTTTAAATAGTTAATAATATCTAAACAGGAAAATACGTTTTCCTTATCTTTAAACTTATTAAAAATGTTTTTAATAAGTAAATAATCTTTCGTTTCATCTAAGGTTAAACCTAAATTTGGGTAATGAAGGTTTATAGGTGCCATTAAATTACAATGACTGAATAAATTTTTTTTTTTTCTAAAAAAAAGAGTTGTATGTTCTCTATAATATTTTTGCTTAGCTAAATGGAAACATTTTTGTAAATTTTTGAATGAGAAAACTGATACATCCATTCCAATGGGGTATGTTCTAATATTGGCATTACTCACAAAATCAAAATTATTATTCTCATATGTCTTTATAACTTGCGAAACAATAAAAGGATCAACTAAAGGGCAATCCCCTGTAATTTGCAAAATATTTTTCAATTTAAATTTTTTTGCTGTAAAATATATTCTTCCTAGGACATCATTTTCACTTCCTCTATAAAATAAAATTTTATTTTTTTTTAAAATTTTACATAAAATATCGTCTTTCTTATTAATAGTTGTGGCTACTATGATTTTTTTTAGTAATTTTGTCTGTTTAAGTCTATTTACTAAATGAATAATAAGAGGTTTTCTGTTAGCTTCTAAAATTACTTTTCCTGGCAAACGAGAAGATCCCATTCTTGCTTCAACAATAGCTCCTAAATTCTTCACTATGATTATTTTTAAATTGTATTAAATATTTGTACAATTATATATACACGCAAAATATAAATGCCACAATATCTAGGTAATTGAATTAGCTTTAACTAAAATTTTTCAGTAATCTTTTTAGTAACCCTATCAGCAAATTTCATATTTTTTTTTACTTTTTTTCCAATTATTTTTTTAAAGTGCTTAGGATGTAATCCAAAACCTGGTCTTACAGATTTTATATTATCAATGGTAAACTTCTCTCCTTTTGCAATATTTTTGGATATGTAAAGAGATCTTCTCCCTGAAAAATTTTTTTTCGCAGATTTTGATAATGTTAATTTTTTTTTTCCTAATATAATATTTATATTATTTAGATCTGATTTAAATTGTTTTAACTTTGATAATTCCATAGAAAAATGAGAATCTATTGAAAATTTATCTCCATCATTTTTAAAATGTTTCTCAATTATTTTAGCTCCCTGAGTGACTGAAACTTTAGCAGCTAAATCGCCAATTGTATGGTCAGAGAAACCTACCACACAGTTATACTTTTCTTTTATAAGTTTAATTGACGACAAATTTAGATCTTTTAAAGGATTTGGGTACGATGAAACGCATTTTAAAATTGCAAATCTTTTATGTTTTTTTTTTATTGTTTTTACTGCTAAATCAAGATCTTTCAATGTAGCAAGACCAGTTGATAAAATTATTGGTTTTCTTGTTTTAACAATTTTTTCTATAAGTGGAATGTCAGTTATTTCTGGTGATGCAATTTTATATGCTTTGCAATTTAATTTTTCTAAAAAGTCTACAGAAGTTTCATCAAAAGGCGATGCAAACCATGGAAATTTTTTAGAGTTTAAGTAAGTTGCTAATTTATAAATCCAATTCCATGGCGTATGTGCTTTATCATATAAATTATGAAGTGTTTTAAATTTTCCCCAAACTCCATCCGTTTTTACTACAAAGTCTTTTTTATTTGAATTTAATGTGATTGTATCAGCAGTGTACACTTGAAATTTTATAGCATCTGCACCCATTTTTATTGCCTGTTTAACAAATTTATTTGCTCCCTCATATCTTCCTTGATGATTTCCTGACATTTCAGCAATTATTTTGACATCCTTATTTTCATGTCTCATAATATTCTCAAAAAAGTTTCTTTTCATATTTTCATTTCCATTACTTCTATTTTATCATTTTTTTTTGAAAAAGAGCCATGAACTCTCGTAATTGTATCTTTACTTGCTTTACAAAAACCAAAGTTTAAATTTAATCTTTGAACAAATTTATTCTTTTTTTTCATTGTAATAACCCAAGTTAAATTTTTATAATTTTTTTTTACAAATTTGTATTGAAATTTTAAAATGGAATTAGCAATTTTTAAGTTATTAGGTATATCTTTTGATAAAAACCATGCGCTAGTTAAAAATTTACCTTGCTTATCTTCGTTAATCTTTATCCAATGATAAGCTAAAGTATCATTACCACTTATAAGTTTAAATTTTTTAACGTCATTTCTTAACCACCAATTAATGTGTTCTGGCCAACTAATAATTCTACTTGAGCTTGACATGGACCTTGCTAGTTTGTGGTTTCTAGCATTTAAGAAATATCTTATATCAGACACTGTACATTCCCTAGGAATTACAAAATTTTTAATTTTCTTGTACTTTTTATCAACTAGATGGTTATTTTTGTTGTTATAATAATAAATAATTTTATCTACTAACCTTTTTGGTCCAAATCCATCAAGTTGTGTAGAGTTATTGTTAAGAATATTTAATAATTGCTTATAATTTTTTATTATTAATAGCCAAATATCATTCAAAATAATCTGATTATTTTTTTCAACATGTGATAAATGAATAAAATGACCAAGTGAGTTCCATGCTTTAATTGAATCTCGACCATCGTTTTCAAGTGCTACCGAAAAAGGTAACACGCCTGACATTATAGTTTCAAAAGTTGTTGTTCCAGCTGGTCCAACAACCAAATCATAGTTTTTTATTTTTTTTGATAAATTTTTTGTGAAAGGTAAAATTTTAACACTTTTGGATAATCCATATTTACTTATTAGTGTTTTGATAAATTTTTTTGAAATATTTGTCGTGCACAAAACGTTCGCATTCATCTTATACTTTTTAATTGCCATAAATGTAGACTCTGAAAATGTTTTGATCTTACTAAATACACTTGATCCACCAGCATGAAATAAAAGTTTTTTTTTTTTAAAATTGTTTTTTGATCTTTTAGTTTTTTTTATTGTGCTATTGACTAAAATATATTCTTTACCCATCAACCATATTTGTTTTGTTTTGTTTTTATATAAATTGCGCTCCTCAAATCTGTTTACAACAACTAAATTAGAGAAGTGTTCTCTTAAATGATCATCAATGGATACTACATAAATTCCTTTTTTAACAAGAATTTTTTCTAAATGTAAATTATCTTCATAGGAATCTATTATGATTAATGAAAAATTATTTTCGGTAAGAATTTTTTTTATATTATCTATTTTTTTATTTTCATGAAAAAAAAATAATTTAAAATTTTTTATATAATTTAAAACGAAACTTTTGTTTAATTCATTGAATATGAAACAACATTCTATTCCTTTTTTTTCTAGTTCTTTAGAAACATTATTCATTCTTGTCAGATGGCCAAAACCTGAAGAGCTGCTACAATCACAGTAAATTGCAATTTTATTTAACATTATTATTATTTAAGATTTGAAAAAAAAATAACATATTTATCACTAATACTTATATTTAAACAATTAGTTAAGCCAATATCTATCTGATTATTAATATTTAAATTTCATTTACAAAATAACTGAAAAATACATTAAAATTGCTATTTTTTAAGAAAATCTTAAATTTTATTATTGAGTAAAATTAAATAAAATATAGTTATAATATTTTTTAGAGTTTAATATTAAAAAATTTAGGATAAACAATTGAGTAATATAGATAAATACGACAAAGTTTTTACGAAATCTTTTAAAATAAAAAAAGAAAAATTAAGTAACCTAAAATATAACTCCATTCCTGAATGGGACTCTGTTGGCCATATGTCAATGATTGGTTCTTTAGAGGAAGTGTTCAAAATCACTCTTGAGATGGATGATATAATTGATTTTAGCTCTTATAAATTTGGCAAAAAAATTTTGAAAAAATATAAAATTAAAATTTAATAAATTGAAAAAAAAAACTTTAAACAGTCTTGAATTACTAGATTATCAACCAAACAGATATCCATTCTTGATGATAGACTATGTAACTAAATTTATTCCAGGTAAAATGGCTAATGGTTATAAAAACTTTACCAATAACGAATGGTTTTTTCCAATTCATTTTCCAGGACACCCAAATGTACCTGGAGCTCTACAATTAGAAGCACTAGCTCAAATGTTGACAGTTGCGATAACGACTTTGCCAGGTAACAAAGGAAGAGTTACTCATGCTATTTCTCACATAGTTAAATTTAAAAGGGAAATATTACCAGGCGAAAGGTTGGAAATTGAAACTAAAGTCCTCTCGTGGAAAAGAGGGCTTTGCAAAGGTATGGGAAAAGGAATTGTAAATGGAGAAATAGCTTGTGAAGCTGATATGACAATCACTATCCCTGAAATTCTAGATCAATATATTCCAAAAAAATAAGTTTATAATGATCAAAGAAAAAACGGATATCCTCATAATAGGAACCGGCGCATCAGGAGCTGCTTCTGCATGGAATTTAAGTCAACTAGATTTAAAAATAACTTGCCTTGAACAGGGACCTATAATTAATAAAAAAAAATACTCGTTTAATAATGTCAATCGAGAAATAAACAAACTTAAAGATTTTAATATTGATCCCAATCAAAGAAAGCAGGATTCGGATTACCCAATAAATAGTGATAATTCTGTTATTTCAATAGCAAACTATAATGCTGTTGGCGGTGCTACTATAATTTATTCTGGACATTATCCTAGATTTCACCCATCAGATTTTAAAACAAAAAAAATTGATAATATTGGATCCAATTGGCTTTTTAATTATTATGATTTAGAAAAATACTATAACTTGAATGATAAAATGGTTGGAGTCTCAGGACTAACAGGTGATCCAGCATATCCAAAAATCAAGAATTTATTACCTATGCTTGATATTGGGCATTCAGGAAAAGTATTAGCAAAAGCATTCAACAAACTTAATTGGCATTGGTGGCCATCCTATGCAGCTGTAAAAAAATCAAAAAAATTTAAAAAAGGTATAAGACCTACTGCAGTAGAAATGTACTTAAATAAAGCAGTCAAAAATGGAGTAATCATCAAACCAAATTCTAGAGTTATAAAAATAAAAATATCATCAAAAAATATAGCAACAGGTGCCATTTACTTAGATAAAAATAAAAATAAAATATTTCTAGAAGCATCAATAATATTATTGGCTGCAAATGGTATTGGAACACCAAGAATTTTATTTAATTCCTCAAACAAAGATTTTCCCAATGGACTTGCAAATTCGTCAGGTCAATTGGGTAAAAATTTAATGCTTCATCCTTTAGGATATATAGAGGGTAATTTTAAAAAGTTTCTTGCAACAAATGAAGGGGCTGAAGGCTGCTCTTTGTATAGTCACGAATTTTATGAAACTAAAATAAAAAGAGGTTTTAAGAGAGGTTATACTATTCAACTTTTAAATTCACCAGGACCCATTGAATCTTTTCATTATCTTAAAAAATTTAATAAGATCAAATTTGGAAAATCTTTTTTTAAAGATTTGTTTAATTATTATGGTTGTACAATTCCTTTGGCAGTCATCTGCGAGGATACGCCAAATAAAAATAATTATATTGAGTTAGATAAGAAAAAAAAAGATAGCAGCGGAATGCCTGGTATTAAGATAAATTACAAATTATCAAAAAATACAAGAAAGATGCTCGCTCATGGCATTACGCAATGTAAAAAGTTATTAAAAAAAGCAGGAGCAAAAAATATTGTATCCTTTGGACCAGTTAGAAATACAGGCTGGCATCTTGTTGGGACAGCAAAAATGGGAAGAAATAAAAGAAATTCAGTTGTAAATAAATTTGGTCAATGTCATGATGTTAAAAATTTGTTCATAGTTGATAGTAGCATTTTTCCTTCATCTTCAGGTGTAAATATTGCATCAACTATCCAAGCAGTATCGCTTATGATAACTGATCATATAAAAAAAAATTTAGTAAAATATTTAAATAAATGACTTTAAAATTTAACAAATATTATATGATGAAAAAAAATTTAAAATTAATCCTGGATACTATGGTTCCAGGTGATAACTATATGCCTTGCTTTACAAGAGCAATAAATATTAAAAAAGTTATAATAAAATTGAATAAAAATAAAGATTTGCAATTTTTATGTAGAAAAAAAATAAATTTAAATGAAAAAAAAAATTGGGACTATTGCGTAAAGATTTTAGGTAATGATATATTAGATTCGTATTTTACGTCAAATTTAGTCATAAAAGCTCTAAACTTAAGAAAAAAAAATTTATTAAGAAATGTAAAAAAAGAAAATATAACTTCATTATTAAAAGGGGTTAATTTAAAAAAAAAAATATTATAGAAAGTAAATCATATATATGCTTAAAGGTAAAACAGCTTTGATAACTGGTGCTAATGGAGGTATTGGTAAATCTATAGTGAAACTATTTTTAAAAAATAATGCAGATGTAATTTGCTTAGTAAGAAAATCTGATAAAAAATTTAATAACTATATAAAAAAATTTTCAAAAAAAGTTACTATTATAGAGTCTGACTTAACAGATGAAGATAATTTAAAAGCCAGTATTGGAAAAACATTTTCTAAAATTAAAAAATTAGATATTCTGGTTAATAATGCTGGAATAGGATCGGGATCAATAATAGAGATGACTTCACAAAAAAATTTAAAGGAAGTTTTTAATATCAATTTTTTTTCACAAATTAGATTGACTCAATTAATCCTTAAATATTTAAAAAATTCAAAAAAATCATCTATTGTTAATGTGGGATCTATAGCAGCTAAAGTGGCTGATAGAGGAACTCTTGCCTACGGATGTAGTAAAGCAGCTTTTATGCATGCAACAAAAATTATGGCAAACGAATTTTCAAGTTATCAAATCAGAGTAAACGGAATTTGTCCTAATGTCACAAATACAAAAATGTTAAAAAAAATGAATTTAAAATCTAAAGATAAGCTTGTCTCAATGTCTTTCAGTAAAAAAGTTTGTGAACCATTAGATGTAGCAAACTTAATACTCTATTTGTCTTCAAAAAACTCGGAATATATAAATGGACAGGTAATATTCATGGATGGTGGAATGGAGTGTTAGATCAAATAAATAAAATTAATAGATTAAGTTATAGAATTAGGAAGACTATTTTAGATGCTAGCTACAATAGTGGTGAACCATCGCATATTGGTGGAGCTTTATCAATTGCTGAAGTTTTAGGTGTAATATATTCTAATTTTAATATCAAAGCATTTAAACATTCAGATAGATTTATACTAAGTAAAGGTCATGGTTTTTTAGCACTACTGTCTGTTTTATATTGTAAAAATTTTATAAAAAAAAAAGAAGTTTTACAATTTCAGAAAAATGGAAGTGAGTTTATTGCACATCCAATAATGAATAAGTCAATTGGAATAGAGACATCAAACGGTAGTTTAGGTCAAGGATTGTCTTTTGGGGTAGGTTTAGCTATTTCATATAAGAAAAAAAAGAACAATAATTCAATTATAGTTGTTGTTGGAGATGGTGAGTGTTACGAAGGATCTGTATGGGAAGCAGCAATAACGGCCACAGAAAATAAATTAAGTAATTTGTTTGTAGTGGTTGATTGCAATAACCATCAAAATGATGGGGCAATAAATAAAATGATGAATTATGAAGAAATGAAAAAAAAATGGTTAGGTTTTGGTTGGAATGTTAATAGTTGCAATGGTCATAATGTTTCTCAATTAATAAACGCATTTAAAAAAAAATCAAAAACCAAACCTACTGCAATAATAGCAAAAACAATCAAGGGTAAGGGTGTTAATTTCATGGAAAACAATAATGATTGGCATCATGGAAGACTAACAAAAAACCTATACTTAGAAGCCATAAAATCAATAAAAAAATAATAGCTTATGAAATTTAATTCAACAGATGCAAAACAATGGCTAAGAATGGGTCCAAGAGCAATGTTTGGTCAATTTATGTTTGATATTGCGAAAAAAAATAAAAAATTAATTGTCCTGAGTGCTGATCTTGGAAGGTCATCTGGGCTAGCAAGATTTAAAAAGGAATTTCCTGAACAATATATTTCTGTTGGGATAAGTGAGCAAAATTTAGTTGGCATAGCTGCAGGACTAGCTGATGAAGGCTTTAAAGTATTTGTTACATCTTTTGCTCCTTTTCTTTCAATGAGGGCAAGTGAACAAATAAGAATGAATCTTGGATATATGAAACACAATGTTAATCTTGTAGCTCTAGGTAGTGGTTTATCGATGGGTTTTTTAGGAAATAGTCATTTTGGATTAGAAGACATTGCTATTATGAGAACAATACCAAATCTCAATATTACCTGTCCTTCCGATTGTTCAGAACTGGGAAAAGTTTTATATGATTATTCATCTCATAATAGAGGACCAAGTTATATTAGATTAACTGGAATTCCTGGATCAAAAAATGTTTATGATAAAAATTATACATATCAATTTGGGAAAAATATTAGGATTCACAAAGGAAGGGATATTTTGGTACTTTGCCATGGAGCAATATTGGGTCAGGTAAAAATATCAATTAAAAATTTAAAAAAAATGAATATTAATGCAGAGCTTATTAATGTAGTTTCTCTCAAGCCAATTGACGAAAAAATAATCAGTTTGTTTAAAAAATTTAAAAAAATTATAACAATTGAAGAACATACTTCAGTTGGAGGATTAGGAAGTATTATGGCAGAGAAAATTTTAAAAAATAAAATTAAAACAAGACTATTTTCAATTTCATTGCCAGATAAATTCGGACCTACAGGAACATATGATTATTTGTTAAAATATCATGGCTTAGATTCCGAAAACATAACAAATAAAATAATTAAATTTGCTAAAAAAAAATAATAATTTTTAACATGCAATTATTTAAGGCTTTCAAAAAATATAAGGATAATATTGCAATTATTGATCAAGAATACACAGATTTATCATACAGCAGGGTTTTAAAAGAAACAGATAAAATAAAAAAAAATATAAAAAAAAAATCTCTTATATTAATAGTTTCGGATAATTCTATTGGATCATTACTTGCCTATTTATTTTCTATTATCAATAATCATGTATCGATCATTATTGACTCAAAAACTAGTAGTCAAAATATTCTCAAAATATATAAAAATTATCAACCAAACTATGTTTTTTTAGCAAAAAATAAAGAGGGAATCTTAAAAAAAAATTGTATTACTAAATATAATTTTTTTGATCAAATTTTGTTAAAAAATAAAAAATATAAGAAGATAAAACTTAATAAAAATTTGTCTCTTTTATTGTCGACATCTGGATCAATGGGGTCTATTAAATTTGTTAAATTATCTAAAAGCAATCTAAAACATAATACAGATTCTATAATTAAATATTTAAAGATTAACAGTAGAGACTCCTCTATTACAAATTTACCAATAAGTTATAGCTATATGCTATCTGTAATAAACACACATTTAGAAGTTGGAGCATCTATTATTATTTCAAGATATTCTTTAATTGAAAAAAAATTTTGGGAGACTTTGAAAAATAGTAAAGTAACTTCTTTTAATGGGGTTCCTTACACATACGAAATTCTAGATAAAATTGGTTTTCAAAATATAAAAATTAATAGTTTAAAATATTTAACTCATGCAGGAGGAAAAATTGAGAAAAATAAATTGAAAGAAATAATAAAATTTTCCAATAAAAACAATTTGAAATTTTTTTCTATGTATGGACAAACTGAGGCATCTCCCAGAATATCTTACTTGAAACCAGAGTTTTCTAAAAAAAAAATTGGAAGTATTGGGAAAGGAATTCCAGGAAACAAAATCTATTTAATTGACCATTTGGGAAACATAATATCGAAACCTTATGTTGAAGGGGAAATCGTTTGTGAAGGAAAGAATGTTTTTATGGGATATTCAAGAAGTTATAAAGATCTAAGTGAGCCAAATCAAAATAACTTTAAGTTAAAAACAGGGGATCTAGGTTTTTTTGATAAAGATCGTTTTTTTTATGTAACAAGTAGAATAAGTAAAATAGCAAAAATATTTGGAAATAGAATTGATCTTGGTACTTTAGAAGATTTTTTGGATTTAAAAGGTTACCAAGTTGCATGTTTGAGTAATAATAAAAAAATTTTTGTATTTTTTGAAAAAAAATTTAAAAAAAAAATTTTAATAAATACTATTTCTAGAATTACAAACCTTAATATTAGCTCTTTTGAATTAATTAAGTTAGAGTGTTTACCAAGAACATTAAATAACAAGATAAATTATGACAAATTAAAAAAATTAGATGCTAGATTATAAAAAATTATACAAATTGGACCCTTTTAGTCTTAAAATAATAAGAAAAAATCCTTGGTACCTTGCAAATCAAAAAAAACTTTGTCTATATCACTATAAAAATTCAGTAAATTATAAAATTGTTATAGATAATATCTTTAACCCCATCTCTAAAATAAAAAAAATATCTGATCTACCTTTCATTCATGCTTCCTTGTTTAAGAACTTTAACTTAATTTCAATTAATAAAAATCAGAAAATTTCTACATTTAGTTCTTCTGGTACAACTAGTTCAAGCCGATCTAAAATTAATTTAGATCCGAAAACTTCATTATTACAATCAAAAGCACTTGATAAAATTTTTTCAAAAATAATTAATAAAGATAAAGATATTTTTTTTATTGAAAAAAAAAATTTTTTAAATTCAAAAGAATCTATGTCTGCAAAAGGTGCTGCTATAAAAGGGTTTGGTCAACTTTGTAAAAAAAATTATTTTATTTTAAATAAAGAAAACAAGGTAAATTTTTCTATTTTAAAAAACTACTTAAGAAATAATAAAAATAAAGAATTTATTATTTTTGGCTTTACTAGCTCAATATGGTTTAATTTTTTAAATGAAGCTAAAAAAAGAAAAATTAAATTTGAAAAAAACCAAGGAATACTCGTCCATGGTGGTGGATGGAAAAAAATGCATAAATTGCGAGTAGATAATCAAAAATTTAAACATGAAATTAAAAATGTATTTGGCCTTAAGAATGTCTATAACTATTATGGTATGATTGAGCAGACTGGTTCTGTATTTTTAGAATGTGAAAAAGGATATTTCCATTGCTCAACTTTTTCAGACATATTTATAAGAAATTCTAAACTAGGAATTTGTAAAATCAATGAACCTGGTCTAATACAAACACTCTCTTTATTGCCCTTAAGTTATCCTGGACATAACATTTTAACAGAGGATATAGGTAAAATTCATGGTATTGACAATTGTAAATGTGGAAGAAGAGGAAAATATTTTACAGTTTTGGGTCGGGTACCTAACGTTGAGCTAAGAGGTTGTAGTGATGTCACTTAAAAATAATAAGAAAATAAAAATTATAGTTGGAAACCATAATTTAAAAGATAGACCATATGACATTTTTAATAAAAATATAATTTTATTATTAAATGAAATATCAAAAAAAATTTTAAAAAGTAATAAATGCAAACAATTTCCTGATTTAATTGCTTTTGGATTTTGGTGTAGAGCCAGCAATATAAAAACAATATTTAATAATTATAGTTTTTTTAAAAATAGGATGGGACGTGGTTCTGTATTACACATAACACCGTCAAATGTACCAACGAATTTTGCATATTCCATGGTTTTTGGTCTATTATCAGGTAATAATAATATAATTAGACTTCCTAGTAAAAATTTCCATCAGGTAAAAATATTGTGTGCAATCTTAAAAAATTTAGCTAAGAAAAATATTTATAAGGAAAGTTTTAAAAAACTTGTGCTAATAAAGTATGAAAACTCAGACATGATATCTTCTGAACTTTCTAAATCTGTAGATGCAAGAATAATTTGGGGTGGAGATAATACTATAAATAAATTTAAAAGGTTTGTAACAAAACCTAGATGTATAGATCTTGCATTTGCTGATAGATTTTCAATATCAGTAGTTGATTCAAATAAAGTAGGAAAATTAAGCTCTAGAGACTTGGCGATTTTAACAAGAAAATTTTATAATGATACATATACAATGGATCAATTTGGTTGCTCATCACCAAATAGCATTTTTTGGCTTGGTAAAAATAATATTGCTAAAAAAAAATTTTGGTTTGAACTAAGCAAGATAGTAAATAATGAATATAACTTAGATCTCTCAGCTGCTAATAAAAAAATTTCGAGTTTAATGAATTATACTTTAGGTAAAAATAGAATATTTAAAGCAAACATAAAAGATTTTAAATTAATTAAATTAAAAAATAAAAAAAAAAGTTTTGATAATTTTGAAAATGTAAATTTTGGAACTTTTTTTGAAATTGATCTGCCTAACATAAATTATTTAAAAAAATATATATCTGAGAAATTACAAACTGTTACTTATTATGGGACTGATTTTGATAAAATAAAAAAATTTATTATAAAGAACCAAATAAAAGGAATTGACAGAATTGTACCAATAGGTAGAGCCTTTGATATAACGCCAGAATGGGATGGAGTTGATATCATTTCAACCTTATCAAGAACTATAGGAACTTAATGAAAGAATTAAATAGAAAAAAAATTGTAAAATTGACAAATATTACCAAACCGTTCTTAATGATTGATAATATTAAAAAGATTTTAGATTTGAGATCAGCGATAGGGATCAAAAAAGTTAGTAAAAATTCATGGTTTTTTAAGTGTCACTTCATTGATCAACCAATGATGCCAGGTACGTTAATAGAAGAAGCAATGCTTCAAACAATAGTGGCTACACTTTACTCAAGTAAAAAATTCGAAGGTAAAAATTGTCTAGTGACTAGCAGTAAAACAAACTTTTATTCTAAAGTTGATAAACCTACAACCTTAAGCATAGAAATTAAGATACACAAAATAACAAAATTGAAAGTAGAAACATCAGCTATCGTTAAAAATATGAAAAAAATAAAGGTCGCCACTGGAAATTACAATTATTTTATATCGACAAAATGAAAAGAAAGATTTTTCCAATTAAGTATACTTCTATAAATATAATAAAGACTGAAAAAAATAAGATTACAAATAAAATAATAAAAAATAACATATTAAAAAAAGAAGATGTAAAAAAAAATTACGTCATAATTAAAGTAGAATATGCAAATTTAAATTATAAAGATTATTTAATGTTTAAAGGGAACGGTGGTTTAGTTAAAAAATTTCCTCATACTCCAGGTATAGATGCATCTGGTATTATATACTATTCGAATTCAAAAAAATTTAAAAAAAGTGAAAAAATATTTATAGTAGCTCGTCCTCTTGGTGTTAACACAAAAGGTTCTTTTTCAGAATATATTACTGTACCAGATGACTGGGTTGAAAAACTACCAAATGGGTTGTCAACAAAAGAAGTTATGATGATTGGTACTTCGGGTTTTACAGCCGTAAAAGCTGTAAATAAGTCATTAAGTACAATTTTAAAATATAAAAAAAAGCCTGTATTAGTAACTGGAGCAACTAGCAATGTGGGGATGTTTACAATACTTTTACTAACAAATATTGGTATAAATATTGAAGTGGTAACCTCGAAAAAAGAAAATAATATAATTCTAAAAAAAATGGGTGTAACAAAAATACATAATATTAAAAATTTTGTTAAAACACCTAACTTTCCTCTTTTAAATGAAAAATATTCAGTTGTTTTTGAAAATTTAGGAGGTGATATAATTTCTATTTGTCTTAAATATCTAGTTAAAAAAGGTATTCTTTTATCCATTGGAAATATTTTGGGAAATATTTCGAATATTAATATTTTACCTTTAATTTTAAGAGGTGTAGAGTTGATAGGTATTAATGCTGAAAACTCTGGTACAAATGAAAGAAAAAAAATATTTAAGACATTTAAGTCAAAAAAACTAATACAACAATTATCAAAAAGAACAAGAGTTATAAGTTTAAATGAAGTTTCAAAAATTATGAAGTTAAAAAACTACAACAAAAAAACTTTACGATTCGTTATCAAATTATAATTTCTTATGGTGTTCCAAAATAGAGGAACTTAAAAAATTTTCATTGTGATGCATGCAATACTATCACAATATATCAATTTTCATTTTTGATCATATAATTTGCAAATTCTAAATCAATTGGTTCATCAATATCAATAGCATCTCTTTTTCTCATGATTACATAGCCAACTCTAGTATTTTTATATTTAAAATTATCAATATTATACTCTTTATTTTGATTCACGTTTTTTGATAAACAACTTATAACTCCACCATTAAACCTGTATAACAACGGCAATTTCTGTCTATTTTCCCACAATTTTTTGTTTTTTACATTAAATAGTGGTCTCATTTTTTGATTAACTAAAACCATGGCTCTATAAGGATGATGTTCAAACTCGTTTACTGAAAAAACCCAATCATATTTATTAGATTTTAATTTCATTAAACATTCATTAA
>MDTG01109831.1_pt1 | contig 22638 bp, 20 predicted proteins | sample 811421 | NCBI WGS metagenome assembly MDTG01 (sample SAMN05326645, study PRJNA326480) | marine metagenome | isolation source: seawater | place: Pacific Ocean: South East | collected 2011
AAATTAGCTTGGGAGTAGAATTTGAAATCAGGTGGTGTAACAGTCCTTATTTTACTAGTGGTAATGATTAGACACAGTAGTGTCCTTGAGAGTACGACCAACTGATATGCGTACTCCCAAGTTTTCACAGATAACTTCCTGAGAAATAATGATTTTTTGCTACAACATGCCAAAAGTGTACATTTATGAACAATGTTGCCAAAATATTATACAGATGGTAAGTGTTAGTTGCCCAGCACAGACTGGGAGTAAATGATAAGAACTAGATAGAGAGGCAGTAGCATGAATGAGATGACAGATAATCACTTAGAACTATTTCAAACCCAATTAGACATTGAAGAGCAAATGTCAGCTCTAGGGAAAGAGAAAATTTTAGGTTCTGAAGAGAGACATTTTTCCAACGAAAAAGTTATCCTAAAGACACAAGTCAAAAGATTAGCAGATGCTATCCAAAACATTTTGATTAAGGACATGACCATCGACTCCATCGATAAGGTCGAAATAGCATATGATGTTTTGAGAGCTTTAGTTACCACAGTTAGAAATGAAGAGAACGTAATGTTTGCATGCATGACAGCTGGGTCGTTCATTAAGACCAGAGCCTATGCCACAATATGTTCTAAAACATTTAACAAATCTCTGACCGATAAGCTCAGAAGAAAAGCTAATCAAGTTGGTCGTACAGAAAGAAACAGAGCTAGTGTTTTTCGTAAGCTGGTCCAGAAAGAAATCACTAAGCATGAAAAGAGAGACAATGAGTGGCAATTAGATATTGGTCGAGAATATGTATTTCAGGCAATTGCTTGTCTCAAGGATATATTTTGTCTCAAGTTTTTTATGAAAAATGGCAAAAAGAATTATCAGGTTATTTACACAGAATATGCGAAAAAGCAGTTAGACATTATTAGTCTAGAAAAAGCACTCCACAGACCTCAGTTCTACCCTATGCTGGTTCCACCGAGAAATTGGGAATCTGTTACTGGTGGATGTTATTTAACAAAAGCAGTTTCTAAAAATGTGAACCTTGTGACGAAAGAAACTCAAGGTCAAAGAAACTTACTGAAAAATAATCTTCTATCTTCAAAATTAAAACCATACCTAACTGGTGTCGATATTTTAGGTAAAACTCCATTAGCAATTAATTCCAGAATGATTGAGGTAATTAAGTTTGCCTATGAAAATAATCATGCTCTAAAAATTAAAAAATTTATTGTTGATGAAAAAGTAGAAATTCCTGAAAAGATTAAAGGTGATAGAGAGAACTTTTTTAACAGATTAAAAGCACTGGACCTAAAACACTCAATTGAGAGCCAGAGGTCTCAGTATCATCAGGATATTCACACTGCTAAAACGTATTCAGGTAAAGTATTTTATTTACCTCACAGAGCTGATTTCCGAGGTAGGGTTTATCCTATTTCCCCTTTTAGCCATCATCGTGGTGACCACATTCGTTCCCTCATTTGGTCGGCTGTAGGTAAGCCTCTCGGAAATCAAGGTCTTTACTGGCTAAAGTATGCTGTAGCTACAAGTGGAGACTTTGATAATTGCACAAAAAAATTACCAGACGATAGAGTTAAATGGACTATGGACAATCTGGAATTTATTTTTGATTGTGCTGAACTTTGGAGAACTAAACTAGATTGGTCTAAAGCAGATAAGCCATTTACGTTTTTAAATTACTGCATGGAACTTACTCTAGCTTTAATGTCCGATAATCCAGAAAAGTATCACTCAAAAGTTTTTATGAACTTTGATGGCTCATGTTCTGGTCAGCAACATTTCTCAGCCTCACTAAGATCAGAGGAAGGTCTACTTGTAAATCTAGGTCCAGCAAATAAAGTTGGTGATCTGTATAGTGCTGTAGTTGAACAATCAAATGAGTATTTAAGTCGAGCTTGGTCACAAAAAGCACAATTTTACCAGCAATGGGAGAAACCCATTTTAAAGCTCATAGAGGCTGGTTATCTCACTCGTAGCATAGTTAAACGAAATACCATGACTTTCGGCTACAGTAGCAAAAAATTCGGCTTTAAAGAGCAAATTCTGGAAGATTTAATGAGACCTCTCGAAACTCAGGTTAGAATGGGTCTAATTGAGGAAAATCCATATGCAATTGGTGATGATGGTGGCTTTGCAGTTGCTGGTCTAATTGCTGAACTAAATTGGAAATCAGTTAACAAGGTGGTCCAAGATACATCTGATGCCATGACATGGCTCACACAAGTAGCTGGAGCACTTGCTCATGAAGGTAAACCTTTAATTTTTAATACACCTTTAGGCTTTCCAGTGGTCCATGCATACTACCAATGGCAAACACACAGAGTACGAGGTATTTTTGGTGGAGCTGAGGTTCCAGTCATGAATTTAAATACTGGTAATTACTCAAACATCACTCAATTGAGCATGTTGGCTAAACTTAGACCTACAGAGATTATTCTGAAAGACAAAGCTAAGAGTTCAGTTGCTCCAAATGTAATACACAGTATGGATGCAACTCATTTAATCATGGTCACCAAAAAAGGTGCTCAAGCTGGCATTAGAGACCAGCTACACATTCATGACAGTTTTGGATGCTTGATGGCTGATGCAACTCAGTTTCAAGATGTAATCAGGTCCAGCTTTGTAGAACTGTATGAAAAATACGATATTTACGATGAACTTTTGTCCATCGCACAGAACAAAATAAGTTCGAGAAATAGACACCGACTCCCTTCTGATATTCCAGCCAAAGGCTCATTGAATATTAGAGGTGTGCTGAAATCGAAATTCGCATTTAGTTAAAGGAAAAATTTATGGATACGAAACCAAAATCGAAACCACAAAAAATGAAATTAGAAAATGTAAATGTTATATTTAATGACCTCAGAGGTGAACAATTTAATGAGGCAAGAAAAGCAATTAAATTTTCTCTTCAGCCAGCTGACTCCAAATCAGTAGATAAGGTTGTCGATAAGATTAACAAAGAAGAGTTTGGTGGTACTGGACACAATGCAGTCATGAAAACTCTAGAAGATGGCACAATTATGTACAAAGCTATGACCTATGATGTCGAAAAAGTTTGCTTTGTAGATGGTTCAGCTAAACGCATCAAATCAGATATTAACTTTGGTTCTGGTGCAAATTTAAACTTAATAATCAAAATTAAATCATACGACTCTAGAGGTCAAAAAGGTATTAAAGCCTACCTAGAGGGAATCCAAATCCTCAGTAGAGGTGGCAACGTAGTTAGCGAAGATGATTTTGAAAAAGTCGAAGGAGCTTACGTTGCATCCGAAACTACACAAACAAACACTGAAACTCAGGTCGAATTTTGAGAAACGTGTTATCGATGAGCTGGATTGTGATTTCAAATATGAAGAATACAAAATTGATTTCATAGTTCCAGCTCGTCAATCTTTTTACGTACCAGATTTGATACTGCCCAATAATGTCATAGTTGAAATTAAAGGGTTATGGACAGTTCAAGATCGTCACAAGCACTTGCTACTGCAAGAGCAATATGAGGACTTGGATGTACATTTTTTGTTTCAAAATCAAAAGACGAAAATTCATAAGAAATCGCAGACTACTTACCAAGCCTACTGCGAAAAGTTCGGATTCACTTACTCGGAAAAGAAGATACCAGCTGAATGGCTTGAGAAACCGAAACGACTATTACCGAACTATGTCGTTGCTCGAAATTCACATGCAAGAAAAGGAAGAAAATGAAAAAAGTAAATCCAAGGCAATGGCAAGCAATGTTAGCTCTGAAACTGGGGATGAAGAAGGAGATATGGGTACCGATGAAACTCCTGAACAGCTTTCTGAATAAACCAGTTTTTCAATCCACTTTAGATACTCTTCATTTCAGTTTTGGCTTTGTTGAAAAGACACAATTGGGAATGGAAAGCACTGGTGCTTGGGGTCCACAAATTAGACAAATGAACCACTACCGACTGACTAAGGAAGGTAATGAATATTTGGTAGGAAAATTGAAAGGAAATGAAAATGAGTGAGAGAGAAGTAAAACAACTCCATGAAATTATAAAAAAGTCAAAGTTAACTCCGAGAGCCATAAGAGTTTTAAATTATATGACAAAGTATGGCTCAATCAGTCCACTAAAAGCACTCCATGAACTTGGAGATTTTAGGCTAAGTGCAACTATTTTTGAACTTAGACAGCACTACGAAATCGATATGAAATTGAAAAAGAGCTTTAATGGGAAAAGATATGGAGAATACACTTTCAAGAGACCAGTCAAACCTACTCAGGAAAACCAGCTGTCTCTCATGCTCCAGTAGTGATGCCAGAGCAATTTATGACGATGGGCACAGCTATTGTTTCAGCTGTCAAACTTATTTTCAAGATGATGAAAAGGAACTACCGACAATGACAAAAAAAGTTCCAGTGGACCTTATTAAAGATGGTCAAATAACTGCATTGAAAAACAGAAAAATCTATCAGGAAACTTGTGAGAGATACCATTATCAAACTGGTATTGATGCCCAAGGTGTCGGCTGTCACATTGCCAACTATTTTGATAAAGATGGCATTAGAGTTGCTCAGAAAATCAGATACGCAGATAAGCGATTTACATGCCTTGGAATTGCCAAGGATATGCCTCTTTATGGGTTGCATACAGTTAACAATACGAGAGACAAGATAGCCATTACTGAGGGCGAAATTGATTGTCTTTCACTTAGTCAATGTCTAGGTGGCAAACACAATGTTGTAAGTCTACCTAATGGCATATCGAATGTCGGAAAGGTCATGAAAAATCATTATGAATTTCTTGATCAGTTCGATGAGATTGTGCTCTTTTTCGACTCGGATGAGCATGGTCAATCTGCTATTGCTGACGCAGTACAATTCCTCCCATCAAATAAAGTACGTATTGCATCACTTAGCAGAAAAGATGCCTCTGAATGTCTTACATCTGGAGACAGTCAGGAGCTGGTTGATGCTTTTTATAAAGCAAAAGCCTATAGACCCTCAGGGATAACAGATTTTTCCAGTTTGCTACCTAATCTGCTGGAGAAATCTCAGTCTGGAATAAAAACTCCATTCTCAACTCTCGACAAGATGATTGGTGGGTTACGACCCTCTTCTCTGACAGTCATCAGTGCTGGCTCTGGTGTAGGCAAAAGCACTTTTTGTCGAGAAATTGCCTATGACCTTGGTTTCGGCTCCAATGCCAAGGTCGGCTTAATGATGCTTGAGGAATCGGTGACAACGACTGCTCGGTCACTGATTTCAATTCATCTTGAGAAAAATGTTGTGATTAATTCAGACATCCCTGAGGACTTAATTAGACAAGCTCATTCAGCTTTAGCTCAAACAAATAATTTTGTTTTATTTGATAGTTTTGGGTCAATGGAAATCAATGACCTTTTAAGTCGAATACGATTTATGGTCACTGGACTTGAGTGCCAAGTTGTAGTTCTGGACCATATTACAATTGCCAGTTCTGGCATGCTGGACCGAATAGGTGATGAAAGAAAAATGATAGATGCCACAATGACCAAACTTAGGTCCATTGTTCAGGAGCTAGGCTTTCATCTAATCGTTGTAACTCACTTGAGGAGACCTCAAGGTGAAAAAGGTTACGAAGATGGTCTTAGGGTGTCATTGCAGAGCTTGAGAGGCTCACACAGCCTCGTACAGCTGGCTGACAATGTAGTCAGTCTAAATGTAGTTGGAAACGATAAAAATTTTAGAAACTTAGAGGTCCTGAAAAATCGTTGGTCAGGGATAACTGGTTTTGCTGGTTATCTGAAATACGACAAAGATTCAGGAAGATTATGGGAAACAGACGAAGAGCCAGAAGGAGAAAATGTATGGACCCAAGATACCAAGGAAGAAAGTATGTCATTGACATCGAAACCAATGGACTTTTAGATACTGTTTCCAAAATTCATACAATTGTTTTAAGAGAAATTGCATCCGATAGTGTTATCAGGTGCAATACAAGTATGCCCAGTCAAGCATGGACTGACATGATATTGACCATGTCAAATGCTGACGAACTAATTGGGCATAATCTAGTAGCTTTCGATTTGCCTTGTTTAGAAAAGCTATTAGATTTTAGACCATCAGACACATGTACAATAACTGACACCATGTTGATGTCTAGAGTGGTCTACCCTGACATCTACAATCAGTACGATGTTAAGTCTGAGGTTATGAGACAACATCCAAGAAATTGTGGTTCTCATAGCCTCAAGGCTTGGGGTCTCAGACTAAGAGAACATAAAGGTGACTATGATGGTGGCTGGGAAGAATGGTCAGTCGAAATGGAAAAATACTGCGTTCAGGACACCAATGTTACTAGACTGCTATACATGAGCTTAAAGCCAGAGCTTAGAGAAAATGGCTGGGATTGTTACCAGATGATTTTAGAGCTGGCTCAGGTGACTTTTAAAATGGAGCAAGAAGGATATCCATTTGATATTGAAAAAGCCACAAAATTGGTTGCTGAACTTAGAGGAAAAAACACAGTTTATATTGAAAAGTTAAAAGACTTTTTTGGTAGCTGGTATGAGAACAAAGGTGAGTTTATTCCTAAGAAAGATAACAAAAGATTAGGATACTCTGAAGGTGCTCCACTTACTAAAATTGCACTAACTGAATTTAATCCATCCAGTCGGCATCACATTGCTAGATGCCTGAAGAATAAATATGACTGGAGACCTCATCAGTTTACTCCAAGTGGACTTGCAGAAATAAATGAAAAAATTTTAAAAAAACTACCTTTTCCAGAGGCACAAGATTTAGCTGAATGTTTCTTACTGGAGAAAAGGTTAGGTCAACTGGCTGATGGAAATAATGGCTGGTTACGAATACAGAAAAATGGAAAAATTCATGGGCACATATCATTGCACTCAACTGCAACTGGTAGGTCCAGCCATAGAAATCCAAACCTCGGTCAAGTGACTGGAGTTGGAGCTAAATATGGCAAAGAAATGAGAGAACTATTTCACTCTAATGGGTGGACTCAAATCGGCTGTGATTTGTCAGGAATTGAACTTAGAATGTTAGGTCATTTCTTGGGAAATTACGATAGTGGCGATTATGGTCGAGAGGTTGTTGAAGGTGATATTCACACTAGAACTCAGACAGCCACTGGATTACCTGATAGGGCATCAGCAAAAAGATTTACTTATTGTGTTCTTTATGGTGGTGGTCCAGCCAAAATAGGTGAAATTGTAAATGGTGGTGCTAAGGAAGGAGCTAAGTTAAAAAAAAAGTTCTTTTCAGCAATACCAGCATTTAAGAAACTAACTGATGATCTATCCAGAGTAATCAAAAAACAAGGTTACATAACTGGAATTTTAGGTCATCGAATACCGATAAGGTCCGAGCACTCTGGATTAAACTTTTTGCTACAAGGCAGTGCTGGAACATTATCAAACATCTGGCTCCTGAACTCATATAAAGAATTAATACAAATGGGTTTTGAGCATGGATGGTCTAAAGATTTTGTACTGCTAATGCATGTACATGATGAAATCCAACTAGCAGTACGAGATAAAAAGAAAGCAGATCAAATAGGTCAAGTGCTGTGTAAAGTTGCACAAAATACGGGAATCCAATTGAAACTTAGAGTACCGATTAATGCCGAGTACAAATTAGGGGGAAATTGGGCTGAGTGCCATTGAAAATTAATGATGAAATTGCTCATATTCCATGCCCAACTTGTGATGCAAAAGGTAAAGTCTATTTGCAAGTTGAACTTGGAGATGAGCCACTAATAGCTAATCGCTGGGTCACATGTCCAGATTGTAGAGGCTATAAAACACTTACAATCGAAGAGTTCGAGAAAGTAGAGTATTTACATTGACAGATTTCACAACTTGGCTGTCTCCAGAATGTCTCTGGCTGGCAGTCTTTATCTATTTCTTAGGTGTACTTTTTGTATGGGAAATAGTCGAAGTCGAAGAGCCTGACACTGAATGGAGAGTAGCCTTATTTTGGGGTTATTGTGCCATCATGCTGATCTATCTCCGATTGATAGGAAAACATCCACCAAAAAAATAAAGGAGACCTAAATGGGTTTTGTTTTAAGCAAACGATCTCTAAGAAATTTAGAGGGAGTTCATGAAGATTTATGCAAACTAATTAAACTGAGCATAACAGATTCACCTCATGATTTCATAATTATTGAGGGTCTAAGATCGAAAGAAAGACAACGTAAACTTGTAGCTGATGGTGCATCAACTACAGAACGATCTAGACACATTACTGGGCATGCAATTGATTTTGTAGCTTGGGTTGATCACGATGGTGATGGCAAAAAGGAAATCAGCTGGCACTGGGGTTATTACAAGAAAATAGCTAACCATATGAAAGCCATTGCCGAGGCTAATGACATTGACGTTGATTGTGGTGCTGACTGGAAAAAATTTCCAGATGGACCTCACGTACAGCTGACTAGATTTACGTATCCAGCACCTGATGGTCAATAAAAGTAACGCAAATGTTGCGACTAAGATGGCTGTAGATGCAGAACTGTTAGAAAAAGATATCGTACAGCCATCCCACTACTCTAGATACGTCATAGAGCCTTTAGATTTCATAATGGAAAATCAACTGCCTTTTTGGGTTGGTAGCATTGTCAAATATGCATGCCGAGCTGGGTACAAATTAAACCATCCAGATGAAAATCGGCTAGAGGCTGAGGTCAGAGATTTAGCGAAAATTATTAGATACTGCGAGGTCCGAATGAGCTGGCTTAATCAGAGGTTAAAAAGATGAAAAATTTGTATCTGGTGGATGCTGATATTCCAGTATTCAAAGCCAGTGTAATTGCCCAGCAAGTCAATCCCTTTACCAATGAGGTTGACGATGCAAATATAGATTTAGCAATAGATTCTATTAAGGAACAACTTGAGCCTTATTTGAAATTAGGGAATGTTATTCTCTGTTTCAGCGAAGGTAAAAGTTTCAGGTATTCAATCCTGGATTCTTATAAGCATAATCGAAAAAATACAGAAAAGCCGATATTGCTTAATGAGGTCCGAAAATACTGCGAAGATAACTATAAAAGTTTAAAATACGAAGGTCTAGAAGGTGACGATGTTTGTGGCATCTTTGCGACCAAACCTGAGGTCCAGAAAGCATATGACATTACAGTTGTGTCAGATGATAAGGACCTTAAAACTGTGCCTTGTAAACTGATTAGACTGGATAACCCAGTAGAGGAAATTACACCTCAGCAAGCACATTACAATCATATGTATCAAACCTTGGTAGGTGACCCTACAGATGGCTATGGTGGCTGTCCTCAATGGGGAGACAAGAAGGTCACAAAGTTACTAACTCAGCCTCTCCGAAAAGATGAGACACTCTGGGGTCGTGTTTGTGACACTTATTACTCAAAAGGTCTGACAAAAAACGATGCCTTAATTCAGGCAAGATTAGCAAAAATATTAACATGGTCCTTTTGGGATTCGAGCAACAAAAAACCAATAATGTGGGAGTACAATTTAGATGGACACTTATCAGAACTTTATAGCAATTAGTCGATATGCAAGGTGGTTACCTGAGAAGAAAAGAAGAGAAACTTGGAGTGAAACTGTCGAGAGGTATTTAGCCAATGTAGTCGATACCAGCTTAATGGAGTGTTTTAAGGATTATAGAGACCTAAGAAGTACCCTGAAAGTGGCTATTGAAGAACTGGATGTATTACCATCAATGAGAGCCTTAATGACAGCTGGTCCAGCTATGGATAGAGATAATACATGTGCTTACAATTGTAGCTATGTAGCTGTCGATGACCCTAGAGCTTTCGATGAGGCAATGTTTATTTTGTTGTGTGGAACTGGTGTAGGATTTTCAGTAGAGAGACAGTACATTGATAAGTTACCAGTAGTTCCTGAAAAATTAAATTTTAGCAATGACACTATGGTCATCCAAGATAGTAAGGAAGGTTGGGCAGATGCTATTAGAACTCTTTTTTCTATGGTTTTCGATACTGGCACAATACCACAATATGATTTCAGATTTATACGACCAGCTGGCTCTAGACTTAACATTTTTGGGGGAAGAGCATCAGGTCCTGAACCTCTCATTGATTGCATAACTTTTATTACTAAAACACTTGAAAAAGCAAAAGGTCGTAAGCTCAATTCTATAGAGTGTCATGACATCATGTGCATGATAGGAAAATCTGTAGTTTCAGGTGGTGTAAGAAGATCAGCTATGATTTCACTAAGCAACTTTTCTGATCAACGTATGAGACATGCTAAAGATGGTGAGTTTTGGAAACATAATGACCATCGATCATTATCTAACAATTCGGTAGCTTACACAGAAAAACCTGACAGTGTAAACTTTATGAGAGAATGGCTTTCGTTAGCTGAAAGTGGAACTGGTGAAAGAGGTATAGTTAATCGTGAGGCACTAAAAAAACGTGCATCATTAATTGGTCGAAAAGCTCATGACTTTGGTGTTAACCCTTGTGCTGAAATAGCATTACAATCTAAGCAATTTTGTAACTTAACTGAGGTGGTTGTCAGGGAACATGACAATTTAGAAACATTAAAGTACAAAGTTCGTTTAGCAACGATTTTGGGCACCATACAAGCTACTAAAACGTACTTTCCATACCTCAGAAATGAGTGGACCGATAACACTCGTAGTGAGGCTTTGTTGGGTGTCTCATTGACTGGTATTATGGATAACGAAATGATGTCAGGCATGTCTAAGAAATATAACTTGAGACAAGTTCTTCAGGAGCTAAGACAAGAGGCTAGAAAAACTAACCAAGAATATGCCAAAAGGCTGAATATTAATGAAAGCAAAGCTATTACAACTGTAAAGCCATCAGGAACTGTAAGTCAGCTGGTCGACTCAGCCTCAGGTATTCATCCAAGATATGCTAGGCACTATATTCGTACTGTACGAGGTTCTAATGATGACCCAGTGACCAAACTGTTAAAAGATCAGGGTATTAAGCATGAACCTGATGCAATGGCTCCTGATAGAAATACAGTCTTTAGCTTTCCTAAAAAATCTCCAGAAGATTCTACAATTACCAGAAATTTATCTGCTATCCAGCATTTAGAAATTTGGAAAACTTATGCTCGTTACTGGACTGAGCATCAACCCAGCATCACAGTCAATGTGAGACCTGATGAATGGATAGAGGTTGGAGCTTGGGTCTATAATAACTTTAATATGGTCTCAGGCATCTCATTTTTGCCACTAGAAGATCATGTTTACCAGCAAGCACCTTATCAGGAAGTTGAGGCACTTACCTATCATGATCTATCTAGAATAACTCCAAACAAAATAGATTGGTCCAAGTTATCTGAATATGAAACTGAAGATCAAACAGCTGGCAGTCAGACATTAGCTTGTAGTGGTGACACTTGTGAACTGGTGGACCTGACATGATTATTACAAGAACATCTCCAATGACTGGTAAGGTCCACAATATGGATATTGATGTCTCAGAAGATCAATTAGAAAAGTGGAAATCTGGAGCATTAATCCAAATGGTAATGCCAAACCTCTCTCCGAGTGAAAGAGAGTTCATAATGACTGGGATTACCGATATTGAGTGGAAAGAACTCAACGATAACCAAATTTGACGCATTTTAAGCCTCACTGAGTGCCCATATCGACATGCTCTAGTATGATTGTCTACAAATGGTAACTATTGTGCTCTGTGAGGCTTATTCTGGCTCTAAGCAAAAAGGATAGAAAATGACCAAAAGTAGATTTAGCAAAAGATTAAACTGTCAAATTGGACAATATGAACGATGGAGAGGACCTAAGGTCCAAGTCTCATTAGCTGAGTTCAAGCCTCGTAATCCAATAGTTCGAGACAATTGGAATACCATGACAACTCAGCCTCATAGAAATAAAAAGAAAGACTGGAGACCTGATGGGGAAACGTAGTTCTGGATTTATTAGACGAGAACGAGACTATTATCCGACTCCGATTAAAGCTGTAGAACCATTAATCAGGCACATAGAAACATATCAGACCTATGCAGAACCAATGGCTGGCAATGGTGCACTAGTTAGAGCACTGGACCAGCTATCAGACCTCAAGTGTACTTGGATGAGTGACATAGACCCAAAGTCTGAGGATATCTATGAGGCTGATGCATTTAACCTGACACTATCCGATTATGGCATAGGAACTGACCTGATAATCACCAATCCAATGTGGGATAGAACAGAGCTACATCGAACTATAGAATACTTGAGTGCCATTAGACCAACTTGGTTACTCTTTGATGCAGACTGGATACATACATTGCAGTCTAGACCTTACCTGAAACACTTACAGAAGGTCCAGAGTGTTGGTCGTATTAAATGGATAGAAGATACTACAATGACTGGTAAGACTGATTGTTGCTGGTATTTATTTGAACACAAGGAAAAGAGAGAACATGACAGATTCAAAATGTATGGAAGGACCTAAAGTGTACACACTTGAACACTACAGATCACAGCCAGTTCCTAAGTGTTCTAGTTGTATGCAGAAGGAGATTGTTGTCACTGATTGTGGTGGATTATGCTCTGAATGTGCTGTCAAAGTGTTATTAAGAAACACAGTTGTAAGACGTTGAATCTAAGTGGTTATTCGACCTACCCTATCAAATGTGTACATTTATAGAAGAGAGAGGTCCTTGATGACCTCTAACTACTATTAAGACTACATGCAAAGACTAGGTACTGCATGTAGTCGTATTTTTTTTAAAAGACTTTTTTGCCCTGAGCTGAAAATGACCACAAAGCAATATGTCTAGAAATTTTCTTTGTCTTAATGTCTAAGCCACCTGATCTACAATCAGTTGTGCTACCCAATAAAATAAGGCTTTTGTTGCTTGGGAGTAATCACTCCCATCGTTTGTCTACAAAAAAGAGCCTCTCCTAAAGATATCATAAGCATAAAAACACACTAAAACCTTTGTTGTTCAAAAATGTTGTTAAAGGGTTTGTTGTTGTTGTTGTTGTTCGACCTTTTTAATGAGGTCTCCATTTCAAAAAGGATTATATAATGGTTTGGAATTTAATTTTGCCAGCACTCGTAGGTGGTGCTATGTCTGCATTAAGTAGACCCAAGGCTCCTACTTACAATGCTCCACCACAAGAGCAAGCAATGATACCTTATATGCAAGAGGCACTCCCTCTTTACAAAGATGCTGTAACTGGAGCAATGCAACAAGGTCCATATAGTGGTGCTACATATGCTCCAATGTCTGGTCTACAGCAAGGCAATCTCAATAACTATTTAAGTTATCTTTCAGGACAAGCTGGAACAGCAAATAACATATCCAACATGGGTACAAATTTGGCTATCAATAATGCTGGTGCTTATCAGGGAGCTGTTAATCAGCTGGGTAACTTTAATTCAGGAATGACCAATGTAGGTCAGAATGTTGCTGATGCGTCAGCCTATGCTTTTAACCCAATGACATCTGGCATAATTCAAAATGCTATTAATGCATCCAATAAGGTTCTAGGTAGACAACAAGCTGGTCTAGATGTTTCAGCATCACCATCAGGAAATCTTAATAGTTCCAGAACTGGAGCACTTGAGGCTAATCTGATTTCTGATGCTCAGGACCGAGTAGCTAATCTAACAGCTGACGTTTATGGCAGTCAGTACGATAAAGGTCTCAGTACAGCCATGACAGCTAGAAACCAAGCTGAGGGAAGAAACCTCAGTGCACTAAATAATTATCTAGGTGCTACTGGTCAGGCTATGGGTACTGGTGTTGACCTCATGGGAACTGGATTGCAAATGGGCACTGGTCTAATGGATAAAGCCATTGGTGTTGGTCAAATGCAACAAGGTGAACGTCAGAATGTATTAGATGCTAGTATGGCAGATTATGAACGTAAACGTATGGACCCAGTCAACATGACTGGAGCTTATCTATCCAGCACTATGATGCAACCTAGAGGTACATTTAGTGCTCCACAGCCATCGATGTTCCAAAGATTTCTAGGTGGTGCCTCAGCTGGTCTAGGCTTTGGCAATCAGTTTCCAAATATGTTTGGCAACTTTGGTTTTGGTGGAAGGTCATATGGTGGTGCACCAGCTAGTTATTCAACTGGTTATGTAGGTCCAAATATGAGTTCACCTTACACAGACTATCGTGGTTATGGAGTTGGTTAAACATGGCAGAGAGAGTACTCAATATCTCTCCAGCTGAACGTGAGGCACTAATTAGAACTGTTCTTGCCGAGGCTGGTGGAGAAAATCCTATTGGTCAAATTGCAGTAGCTAATGTTATTCTTAATAGAGTTAAGTCTGACCGATACCCTAATACAATCCAAGGTGTTGTTAGTCAGGATAAACAATTCAGTTCCTATAAAAATGAGTTGTGGAACTCGGACCTCAATAGTCCTGATGCTCAAAAAATTGTCCAGAATGTTGACATGCTTTTGAGTGGCAACTGGCAAGGTGGTGACCCAACACAAGGTGGTACACATTTCTATAGTACCAAAATGATGAAAGATGCACCTTACTGGTGGGAAGGTGAATCCCAAAAAGGTTCGGTCCAGATAGGTGGTCACAAGTTTGCCAAGGGTGGACTGAAGAACAGTCAGGAGAAAGATGGCTGGAAATTTGATTTAAGCTCATTGCTTGGTAGTCCAGCTGAGGCTAGTACAATCCAAACTGCATTAAATAATGACCCACAGAACAAAGCCTTTCCAAATAAATTTATGAACTCTGATAAGAGTATCTCAGCTACGATTATGGATATTCCTGAATGGCTTATTCAGTCTGGAATAATGCCACCAAACGCAAATCAGAATTATGCAAATTTTCGTCAGACAGCAAACATGCTGATGGAAGATGGAAACATGGTTCCAGTCGATAACGACAGAACACAGAATATGCCTGATGTCGATTACGAATTTGATGCTCTTACAATTAAAAATCCAAATAAGGGAAACACTATGGTTGATACAAATATTGATGGGGGGTCGGACACAGAGTCTGACAAGCCCTTTCGATTTACTGCTAGTCAGTCTAATCTTCTTGCTAATCTTAGTAGGGGTTTGCTTACGCAACCTGATATATCGAGTGCTCTGGCTAAGGCACAAGAGCTGACTCAGGACCAAACTTTTGGCAATACTCAATTTGCTCAAAAAGGTTTTTCAATGGGTCAGACTTATATAGACCCTATGGGTCAAACTTATGAGGCTGTGTTTGATAAAGCTAAAGGTATGATGATGTACAGAAATACATCAACTGGGCAAATGCAAGCAACGATACCACCAATGTCTAAGCCTTATTCCCAAAGTGGTGAGGCTAGTTTTGCAGTAACATCTGGTAAGAGCCTAGCTGAATTTCAAACAGCTATTTCTGGCATACCTAATCAAATGCAAAACATTAAAAGTTTAAGAAATCTTTTGGCAAGTAGTGGTGAACAATTTGTCGGCACAACTCTGGTGAATAGCATAAGAAGAAGTCTTGCTACTAACTTTGGTCTAGAATTTGGTGGTAGCCTTGATGATCTTACTGAGGCTAATCGATCTTTAAAAGACATGATGGTCGAAAGTGCTAAAAGACTTAGTGGTCAAGGTCAGATTACTGAGAACGAAAGAGAAATGCTTAAACAAGCTATTGCTAACATAGATACGATGACACCAGATTCATTAAGAAAAGTTTTAGATATGTTAGAAAAAGGTCTTGAAGGTCAAATGTCAAAATCTGAGGCTTGGTTAGCAAGTGGTCTACGACCAAATCAATGGTCCGATTGGTCACACAGATGGGATTTAAAAAAAGCACAAAGAGAATTTAAGAACGCATCTGATATCTTAGACGAGATTGATTAATCTTTTTATCGTTATCTATTTCATCTGTTTAGCAGTCCAGATCACAATGCTGGTCTATCTTTATAAGGAATAATTATGTTTCAAATACCATTGTCAGGCGAAGGAAACCAAAACTGGCTCCAGCCACATATGGCTCATGCTCAAAGTCAGAATTTTGATTCTGTCATGCAACCTGACTTTCAAAAAAAGATACAAGGCTATACTGAAGATGAGCTAACAAAAAAAATTGAAAAATTATATCAGACAGCTCCTGATGAAACCTTTATGCTCAAAGCTCTTGGTTATGAACTTTGGAAACGTGGTGGTCAGGATAGAAAACCTAGCTTTATAGATAGCTGGGAAAAGCAAATAGCCGATTATCAGAATAAAGATAAAAAAAAAGAATCTAGCGAAGATTCTGCACTTAAAACAAATACCTCTTGGTACAATACTATAAAACAAGCAATGGATAATCCTACTGAGGGTTTAGCCAGCACGTTTAAGGCATTTGGCTGGGATGGTACATCTGAGTGGTTCTCGGACCTTATAGAGCAAGATGAGAATTATAAAAATGCTTTTGAAGGGTTTTTAAATGGTGATGGATTTAGAACTGGATTTGATGTTACCGAATTACCAAGAGCAACTTTAGAACAATCTGGTGATTTAGTTACCAGTATTTTGACCAGAACTGTAGGTCTAGGAGTTGGAGCTGGTATAGGTGCATTAATTGGTGGTCCAGCTGGTTTAGCAATGGGTGCAACTATAGGAGCTGTAAGTGCTCCAGCTGGTTTTGCATTTGTTAGACATTTAGGTCCAATTGTTTGGGAAAGAGCCAAAAACGATGGTCGGCAATTTCCAAATAGAGAAGATTGGGCATGGGCAATTGGAACATCAGCTGGTATCGGAGTCATGGAATCTATCGGTGTCAATTATGGTGTCGGTATTGCGAGCTTTATTAGAAAAATGTTTACCGAAGGACTTACTGAAGGTCTACAGTCCTTTACTGAGCAAGTAGGTACAACTTTACAAACTGACAAAGGTTTAAATGTAGAACTCAAGCAGATTCTAGCTGAGGCTACATTAGGTGCATCCTCAAGAGGTGCTGTCGATGCTACTGTTTCTACAGCCAAGAATGTAGCAACTTTAGGCAAATCAGGAGCTGATGCAAAGTCGGCTCAACAATTTCGTCAAGATCAGGACCACTTTAAATCACAAGTTCGTGTAGGTCAGCTTTTTGAAAATGAGGTAAATTCTTTAAAAAAAGCTCAAAAATTTGAAAAAGGTTTTGTAGGCGAAAATCGTGTTTTTAAGAATTTAAGACAAAAAGTAAAAGATCAATATTTAGCTACAATTCGTTCTTTAGTTGATAATGGTTCACTGGACCCAAAAGAAGGTGCTGAATTAAGAAAACTTACTGGCTTTGCATTTAATACTCAAAGAGCTGTAGGTGATCAAGAATTTGCTAATGCTATAAATGTTTTAGAAGGTACTAGTTTAAATGACGAGGCTAAAAATACTCTTATTAATTCATTAAGAGATTTAGACAATGTCAGTGAGGCAAGTGTCTCAAAAAGAAACAGAGGATTTTTTCAAGAAATTTTGACCTCTGGTGGTCGTATGATTGGAACTGGTGCTCCACTTACAGCAATAGGTCCAGCTGGTGCTTTAGCTAGTATTGGTGGCTATTCAGTTGGTGGAAAAATCGGTGGTTCTATTGGTGCTGGTATCGATAAATTAACTGGTCTACATACACCAGTCGTATTGAAAAGATATGCTAAAAAACGATCTTATTTAGAAAGCCAAGGTGTAGATTTTGGTAACACTTTAGGAGACCTTACAAAATTAGCTAATGAGGCTCACCAAGGTAAAAAATTTATTAATAAAGCCAAAATTCAACAAGTAATTGCTGAGGGTCGAGCCAGAGCTGAAAGAAGAGCAAAAAATAATGAAGGTCTCGGTGGTTACGATTTTAAAATATTTAACGAGGTAGGTCTTAAACCAGCTGAGGTCGATAAAGCATTAGAGATACTTTTAGCTAATGGCGAGGTTGAACAAAGTACAGTTGATAAGTTCTATGATGACCCTAACCTATTCATGGTTAATGATGAGGGCATTAGATCAAGAGAAGGATTAAATCTTTTAGATAAACTAAAAGGTCTAATGCAAGAAAATGGTCTAGCAGATTTCACTGATTTAGAAATCTCATACGAGCCAAATCAAGGTCCAGTACGAAAAGAAGGTGAAAGATCAATTGTTGGTGATGGTAAACCTAGATATCCAAGTGATAAATTTAATTTAGCTTTATCCAATATGGGTCCTCTAGAAACTGACCCTGATATTGGTCCAGCTCCCTCATTAGGTGGTGCTGAGGCTGGAGCTGGTTTAGGTGCACCACCACTTGGTGGCTATAAGGATTTACAGAATGAACCAGTGGGTTCTAAAGTCGAGCCAGTATCCAGAAAAGCCTTTTTCACTAATCATGCTGGATATTCAGCTGACCTTAAAGAAAGAGCTACTGAAATTAAGAATAAATTAGCTTATGAGGCATCAGCTAGAGGCAAACAAGAACGATATACAAATGCTGTTAACAACATCATGAGTGCTGAGGGTATTCGACCTGATGTTAAAAGCTATTTAGGTTCCACATTGTCTCCTATTGTCGATTTTCCTGACTATAAGTCTGCAAAGTCATTAGCTGACCTAATAGTTGGTAATTTAGATATGAATGAACGTGCTTTAGTATTGCCACATTTAAACCAAATATTGGCTGAAAAAAAAGGTGCTCCCAAAGGCACATTAGATAACCAGTTTGAAGGTATTAAGCCAAATGCAAACTGCGATTTATCAAAAATTTTAGGAAAAAAAGGTCCTAGATAAATTTAAGGAAATTACATGTCTCAAAGGTCTAAGACTTGTCCATTTGATATGGATGGTGCTCTCGAATATTTTGGTGATTTTACCAGAAAAGTCAAAATGCAGAATTTATATGAAACTGTACCTACCCTTAACGATGTAGATTTATCAGAATTAATAGATAAAAAAGCAGTTCCTATCATTGCAGACAAAACAGCTGGTGGTTTTACATTTAATGGAACTTTTGAAATTATAGCTGACCCAACTGAAGGGCAAGGTGGAACTACTTTTGCTTTATTTCAGCACAATGCTGATGAAGGTGTCTTATGGGCAAATCAAGGTAACGCAATAGCTGGTAAAAAATTTGCTAATGCTCCTGATTATGGAGTTATTGTGGTTATGGGTCAGGACAGCCACCAGTCTAATGCAACTGTGTCTCAGCATTATATGTCAGCTGTTATGAACGCATTAGAAACTGGAAAATTAGACAGTGCTAAACTCAAAGAACTTAGTCAGTTTGTTAGAGAAAATGCATACCAAGGTAAAGACAATCCATTTGAAGATTTACAGAATATGCCTGATATGGATTCTCCTGAATTTAAGCCTTGGTTACAAAATGAATTGGGTAGTTTTGAAGATACCAAAAGATTAATGGAATTACTCAGTAGATCAGAAATTAAAGACTTAGATGTTTTACCAAATTTAGATGCACTTTTAGAAAATACCAGAGATGTCCACCAAGATGGATTAGACTGGGGTTCTTCAGCCTTATTAGTCAAATTTGATAGAGAAGGTTCTGTAAATGCTGATGGCACTCCTAAGACTTTAGAGCAACATGGAGTTCCACCTCATAAATCTTATAAATATGGAATAAAAGGTGAAGTCATAGGTAAGTTTGGCAGACCCATACACTGGACCTCACTTTGGGGTGATTTTACCGAGTCATTTTTGTATGGGGGAAATCCAGAATACACAGTTGGTACTGGTAAAAACCAAAAAACTAGAGTGGGAGTTAGAAATGAACTTAAACCTATTTTCAAAAAAGATGAAAAAGGAAAACTTATCAGAGACAGTGAAGGAAACAAAATTGAAACTGGTGAGTTCATTAATAAAGGGGGTAACCTTACCGATCAGGAAATTATTGGGTCTAGTGGCAGACGTAGTTATGAGCTTAACATGCCGATTACAACTCTTACTAAAGAACGTATTGACATTGCCAAAACGAGTCCTTTCAAGGCTATCAAATCGCAAGAACAATTAAGAGATGTTGTAAATGCTGGTGTCGGTAATTTTATCGACAAAAAAGTACCAGCTAATCAAGATGGTATTAGTACATCAGTAGCTATTGATAATATTAAATTTTCAAATGCCAGAGGTATTCATCAAATCAAACCAGAAGATGTCATGATATTGTCAAAAACCAAAGATGGCAAAAGAGCTTATAAATGGAAACCCAATATAAATATTTTTGGTCTACCAATTGGTGGTTCAGGAGCTGGTGCAAGTAATCCAAAAGCAATGTTTGCCATTGTAGATACTGACACACAAACAATAACTGGTGTTGTTAATAATAAACGTAATAACGAATACCTGACACCAGTATTAATTCTTAACGCAGTGGATAAAGGAGCTAGACATATCGAGTTTCCAGAGTTCAGTGTTACAACCGATACTTTATTAAATAGGCTAGGCTTTAGGAGAGTAGATAATGGTCAAGGAAAAGTTAGATATAGCATTGCCGATAATGGCGAACTTGATGGAAACAGAGTACAACAATATTTTGACCAAGGTCTCCGAGGTCTATCCCTCGAAGATGCTAAACAATATGTCGCAAACAGAGATAGAGGACTTGGGGAGAGACATCAGCTCCTTGATAAACTCTTTGGGAGTGGATCTGCCTATCTCGGCAATAAAGGAAATGAAGGTGGCTCAAGAGACCTATTTCGGCAACAATCCCTTGCGAACACTCTTCTCGAAACCTCGATGATGTCACCTGAAGAGGCTGGTCAAATAAATGTAGACCCAGCATTAATTCAGCAAGCTCAACAACGAACTGGATTATTGAATGAGTAATGAAATAAATCCATTAACCAATAGAAAACGCATTGTAAGAATGAAATCCAAAGTGCGACCTCTTGAGGAAGATGGAAAGCCAAAAAACATTATGGCTTGGCGAATGAAAAATGACCCTGAATTTGTCAAAATGATGCATAAAAAGCAACGAGATAAAAGGACAAAAACTGGTCGCAAAATGGGTGTTCCCAATGGGGTTACAGTTACTCAATTTCGTAAAAGTCAAAAAATTGCAAAAAAAGAGGCGAGGATTATCGTGAGTAAAATTACAAAAGCTGATGAAGATAATTATGCAAAAGAGGCATTAGAGACTAGTGTCGAAATTTTGCGTACACCTGAACTTAGTGTGGACCATAAATTAAAATCAGCAAAGATTATATTAGATTTCACAAAGTCTAGACCAGCAACCACTACTGAGCTGACCATACACAAAGCTGAGGCTTTTCTGGAAAGTGTATTAGACTCAGAGGAAGATAATGGACAAAAAATTAATTGAAGTTCGTAAAAGATTACGAGAAGATTTTCCACTTTATTCAAAACATTCATTAAAAATCAGAACTAAAGATGGAACCATTGAGCCACTTATTCTAAATCCAGCACAGAAAATTTTACAAAAAGCTGTCGATAAACAATTAAAATCTGAAGGTAAAATTAGAATAATAATCTTAAAAGCTAGACAGCAAGGATTGTCTACTTATGTTGGTGGCTATTTATATTTTCAAGTATCTCAGGCAAGAGCTAAAAAAGCTATGGTTATTACCCACCATGCTGACTCAACTAGAGCTTTATTTGACCTTACAAAAAGATACCATGACCATATTCCAGAAATACTAAAACCTCATACCAAATACAGTTCCAGAAGAGAGATTTCTTTTGATGCTCTGGATAGTTCTTATGTTGTTGCTACAGCTGGTGGTGATAATGTAGGAAGAGGCGAAACACTTACACATTTACATGCCTCAGAGCTTGCATTTTGGTCTCCTAATAACGCATCTCAAATTTGGAATGGTTTAATACAAGCAGTACCAGATACCGAAGGTACAGCTGTATTTATTGAGAGCACAGCAAATGGTGTTTCTGGAATATTTTATGATTTATGGAAAGGTGCACTGGAAGGTTCTAATGGATTTATTCCAGTATTTATACCTTGGTTTACTGACCCAACTTATAGAGAAAAACAAGTTGGAAACTTAGATAAAACTCCAGAAGAAAAAGACTTACAAAAATTATATAAATTAGATAATCAGCAATTAAGGTTTAGAAGAAAACGAGTTGCTCAAACTGGACTTGATTTATTTAAACAAGAATATCCAGCAAATGCAGATGAGGCATTTCTAACAACTGGTAGACCAGTATTTAATCCTGAACAGCTACAAAAACGTATGCAAGATACACCAACTATTTTACAAAAAATGGCTTTAGAAGGTGGTGAGTTTACAAATAATAATAGAGGTGAATTACAAGTCTATAAACATCATGATGCTGGTGAATCTTATTACATTGGAGCTGATGTCAGCCTCGGTGTTAGAGGTGGTGACTGGTCATGTGCTCAGGTCCTAGATTCTAAGAAAAGGCAAATAGCAACTTGGAGAGGCATGGTCCATCCAGATTACTTTGCTGACGTTCTTTATGCATTAGGTATGTATTACAATTCAGCTTACTTAATTGTTGAAAATAACAATCATGGAATTTTGACTTGTACAAGGCTGGGTAAAGATATGGCTTATCCAAACTTTTATCAGGAAACGACAGTCGATAAAATTACTGAAAAAGAGTCAATTACACTCGGTTTTAGAACTACAGTGAAAACCAAACCCTTGGTCATAGATCAGCTAAGAGCATCGATGAGGCAAGAAGAAATAGAACTAAATGATAAATTAACTATTCGTGAAATGATGACTTACATTGTAACCGAGACTGGTGCGATGGAGGCTGAACAAGGC
>MDTG01403862.1_pt1 | contig 22636 bp, 9 predicted proteins | sample 811421 | NCBI WGS metagenome assembly MDTG01 (sample SAMN05326645, study PRJNA326480) | marine metagenome | isolation source: seawater | place: Pacific Ocean: South East | collected 2011
GGGGGGGGGGGGGCAAACCAGCGCACACGGGCCGCGGCGGCCAGCGCGCCGCGCGCTCACGTCGCGGCCGCTGCGCGGCTGGGCTCGGCGACAACGGCAGAATCGACACCCTGGTCATGCACGATGCGTCGGGCCTCCCGGGCCAAGCTCCATCGCAGCAGCAGCCAGAGACCGACGACGACGAGGGCCAGCCAGCAGCACGGGGAGCCGGGACGCACGGCGTACAGCAGCGCTCCGCCGGCGCGCTGCTGCATCTCCTCGTTGCCGACGGCGCACGAGACGTTGTCACGCAGCTCGGCCCCGACCCTGGCGATCCGGCCAAGGGAGGCGCCGATCTGTGCCTCCATGGGCGGCGGCACCTCGACGAAGCGACTCGGCATGGATATTTCGGAGTGGAATGCACGGAGCGGCGCAGGACACTTGCAACTCCTGCGCTAGCGACCGGTGCGAGTGCGGGCCCCGGGCGGTCGCCGTGTGCATGTTTCCGCGCACCTCCGATGGCAAGTCCCATCTCGGACGTGCTTGACAACGTCGATCTTCTGCAGCGTGTCCTCTTCGCGGTGAAGAACGTCCTAGAGGACAACGTCTACATCGCGCTCGTGTGTCGTTCGTTTCGCGACTTGATCATGAAACGCTGGAAGGCACTCGTACGTTCAAAGGAAAACCACGGGCTGTTCCCACCCTGCGATCTCACCATGCCAAGATCGATGCGTTCCGCAATTCTGCAGCAGCGCCGCACAAGCACCCGCGCGGTAGAGAACAGGCTGCAGCCCTCGGAGTTCAACACGACCATGACGTATTTGAAAGGGGTGTTCGCGAGCACGACCCGTTATCACTACACGATATCCCACCTGGCGCCACACTCGAAGGCCCTGCAATACCACCTGCATACGGAGAGAGAGGACCTTGCCGTCGCAAGGGAGGAGCTGTCGCATCTGCTGCGCGTGCAGCTCGTCAGCTGCGGAGGGAACATGGAGGACAGCAACAACCCACGGCTGGTGCTGCAGCGAAACCTGTCGGCACACCGTCTCTCGCACCCGTCCGTGCACGCGCTGGTTGGGATGGCGCCGCTCGACTGCATCGAGTACGTCTTCTGGGACGTTTTCGCCGGCGTGCCAGAGTGCGAGTTTGACCACAGCGCGAACGAGCGCCATATCGGGCTGGTGAAATCGGCAGCCTTCCATGGCCGAATAGACGTGGTCCAGCGGCTTCTGGACCACCGTCCCGACGAGACGCAGGCGTTCACCTTCGAGCGCAGCAACTCGCTGGTCGATCTCATGAAAAGAGTCATAGACGCGACCACGCTGCGGCGGCCCTTTTTACGTGCGCAAAGCATGGACGAGAGGACCGTGGTGCTCCAGCTGTACGAGCTGGTGCTGATGCCTGCCGTTCTGGGAGACAAAGATGTCTTCATCGACTGGTTCGACAAGCAGATGGTCGCGCTGCGGATGCAGCGCGACGGGGTGGCCACCCTGAACCTGCCATCGAGCTGTCAGAACCCAGACGGAGACTACAATCGCGAGGAGGTGGCCGAGAAATTCACCAGCTACCAGTCGAGGTCGTGGCTGTGGTGTCACAAGTTCTTTGAAAGTGAGCTGGCTCCGATGGTTCACCTCGCATCGTCCAGTGGAAGCAGAAGAGTTCTCCATTACATGTGCAACTTTGGCTGCCCGATCCTGTACATCGTGCTTGGCATGAGTTCGATGCAGAGCGTCATCTTTGGATTTCTTAACCTGGTTCTCCTGAAGCAAACCTCGACCAGAGACGAGTTACGGGACGTAGGGCACTACAACTCTGGAGCCACGCTGGACTGGGTCGTGGACTGGCTGAGAAGGCACTTTCCTGAGATGTACAGCCTCAAGTCGTGGGTGAGCCCCCAATTTGTGGGGGGCAGTCTCGCCACCGTGGCAAGCATCATCGGTGAGTTCATGGGTGGACAGACCGAAGAGCAAGGGAAGCGAATCGACTGCCCATTGCCCCTTTTGCCACAAGGCGTGCTGAAAGACAAACTTGCCGTAATATCCGTGATTAGAAGCTCGCTGCATCCGGGGGACGCCGCATACGTACGGCTATTCCTTGAAGGCTTCAAGCAGTCCGTACAATCGGAGGACACGGACAGCGCCTCGTGGCTGAGCAATCTTCTCACCCCTGGTGACGGCACTCTTCTGTGGGGACCCGGCTTCCATAGCATGCTGTCGCCCCTCCTGAGCGTGAGAGAAGTTGCCGCGAAGCTCGTCATCGGCTACTCCAAGACACTTCGCGCGGCATGCCAGAACAAACGACAAGACATTCCAGAGAGAGTCGACTTCGGTGGCTGCTCTGGCGGCTACCGACACCCGACAGGCCCGTTCATCTACGACCATATGCGAGGCGCGACATGGAGAAACCCGCCGGAGCTCGCGTGCGTCAGTCGGATGGTCGACACCATGCGAACTCCGAATGGTCCACCGCTGCGTCGACCTGGATACCTTCGATTCGACCTCGGCATGAAAGCGCCCACGCGCGCCGAAAGGGCCGTCGCGGAGATGCTCAAGCACACGCTGCTCAACTGGGACCTCTACGGCGACGCGTTCGCCGACTGGACCAATGTGTCGCCGGAATCGATGCAGGACAGCTTCTACAGGGAGTTGCGGCTGGACAGGGAGCTTGGGGTGCAGATATGCGAGTGGACGCGCTGCGTTCTCGAGGCCCCCATGGCGTGCTACTCCGCTCTCTGGGACTGCTGCCACGCCGATCCGGACCGTATCCGTCGCCGACACCTGGCGGGCGTGCTGGGCAGCTCGGTCTGTCTGCTGCTCAATCGTGCCGCCTGCCGCATCCACATGCCGGCGCGCGACATGGACTGCGACGTCCTGCTGGTGGTGGCCGCCGGGCTGACAAAGCTCGGGAACGATTCCGACGCCCTGCGGCACGCCGTCTCGGCCAGGCACGTCTGGGAGTCGGGCGACATGCAGCTCGACAAGAACAACTGGAAGGCGGTAGTGCGCGAACGCTGGCAGCACTACGTCGCGGACCGCATGGTGAAGCATCATGTGAATGGGGAGGAGCTCCTCGAGGCTCTGGGGTTCTGAGCGTGCGCGTGTGCATGTACGTGTGCGTGTGTGTCGTGCTGAAAAAACACTTGCGACTCCTGCACTGACACGCGCACGTGGGGCGCGCTCCAGCACCCAGGCGCCCGCAGCGATGGCGGAGTCCTCAAAGATTGAGTCAGTAAAGATTGAACCCGACGAGGGTAAGTTTGTGTACTCGCTTCAGGAGGCGCTGGGCCTGCTCTCAAAGTCTGGTACGGTCAGGATGGCGACGTTGGAGGTGGACAAGGACGGAGCCGTCCACGTTGGAGCCGTACAAGAAGCATCGAGCGCCGAGGACTTCGTAGGAAAAGTAACAGACGTGTACAAGACTGCGAAGCGGGAGGACGAGAAGGGGTCTACGTCGGCGAAAAACGAGGGTCGGGCTCCTAGGCTCACGCTCGACGATCTGAGCAAATACGAAGGCAAGAACAAGTACATCTACGATGACATAGTGAGGCGTATCCGTCTCAACCTGGGGAAAGGAAATCACGAGAGGTTTCAGAAGGGCACGGACGAGCGCATGAGAGTGGAGATCAGGACATGCACCTACAGCAACGGCAAGCCGCCCCAGGTGCACACCACGGCCTTCCGCTCGCTGGAGCTCGTCCCGGTCGTCTGCCCCAGCATGATCGCGGCCGGGCCGCACTTTCCCTTTGACGGGGAAGTCTACACGGAGGACAAAGAGGTGCTGAGTGTTCCACACCTCTCGGAGCTGATACGCGCACGCTTCTCCGCGGCAACGGACAAGGACGGCGATGGAAACTCGGTCGTCCGGACCGAGGAGCTCAGCCACATACCAGAGACCTTCGTAGTGAAGCTGCAGCGGTACGCGGGTAACAACGGCCATCGGACCATGCCACTTGGGTACAACGTCACGATCAATTTCAACGACTGTGTCCACCAGTCGCTCCAGTCGCATCAACTCCTCTGGGGCGCCTCTGGCAATCGCGTGTACCATCTTGTGGCGGTCATCATGCACAAGCGGTCCAAGTCGTACCTGGTCAAGCAGAAGGCCCGCGCAGACGACAAAAGCCCTTCCATGAGCGAGCGACGCTTCACTCGATGGGCACGTATCTTTGTTCGCAACCACAGCTCCGACGAAGAGAGCCCCGACGTCGTGCGATGGTCCGTGATCACAAATCCAGAGAACACGGACCACATGCATCGAGACGGCACCACATGCGGCGAGTTGCACCAAGAGACGCTGCTGGGAGTGGAGCAGGGACACGACGACCTGAGCAAGCAGATGATGATCGATACTTTATACTACCGACGAGCCGACATGTGCTGAACAACAACAACAACAAGAATGGGTCACACGTCCCGTTGCTCCTCCTCGTCCTCGTAGTACTGCTGCGGTGGCGCGGCTTCGCCGGGCGTGAACGCCCGGCGGCGCCACTCTCTCACCGATTTGTTCCATTGGTCCACGTCGATCTTGTAAGTCTTGCGTCCCATCTCGTCCATCAGCCAGCGCCCAAAAAAATCGACGACCGCGGAGAACAGATCGCTGCTCTCCTTGGAGCGCTCCGTTGGGACGTAGAACGGTCCTAGTATGAACTCCATGAAGCGTTCGTAGTCCCGATAGCTCTCGACCAAATCTTCCGTAAAGACCAGCAGTAGTTCCAGAGTCCCATGTAAGAAGGCAGGGTTGATGAAAACGACCTGCTCGCCTCCGGAACGTCCGGACGGAATCAACGTTCCCATAGGAAACCTTGCGAGCAGAAGCTTCTTCAGAAAGATGTCGTAGAAGGGAGACAGCAGGTCGGTCCTGACCGGATCCCTCAAGGTATCGAAGGCCTGACGTACCAACGCGGCCGCAACCGCGTAGTAGTCGCGCTCTGGCATGGAGCGAGCGAGAGCCCCAGGCTCGAATCCGACCCAGTCGGTCTGCATGTTGACAAAGACCTGCTCGCCGGCGTTCTGAAAGCCAAGGATGCCTTGTCTGATGGCCTTCTCGGTGAGCTGCTGCAGTTGAAGCAGGAAGCCAAAGCGCCGAGCGTGGGACACAGAGTCGCCGCATTGCCAGAAGGTGGCCCATATCTCCGTTTGATACACTAGACCCAATTCGCGCGAATGCGTACGCATCGTCCAACCTTCGTCATCGATGTCTTGAAACGGATCGACGAGGCCCCTCGTGATCCACCAAAGGAAGCAGTCGCGCCCGAGCCGGTTGACTCGTTCGTTCAAAGCTTCACCATGGGTCTCGTTCCATTTCCTGACGATCTGCAGGAGCGCGTCCGGCACGTTGTACTGCGTGTCGCCAGCATTCTGATGCGTCGTGTCGGGCTCCCAGAAATACTTGTAGTCAAAGAGCGGAGGGCAGGACGCGTGGCCCCAGACAATCTGCTCGGCCGTCAGGCCGGTCGTCGCCGAGAAGATCGAGACCACGCCTGTTCCAATCGGGGACTCGAAGAGCGCCCATCTCACCAGATCGCTCCGCGTCACGATGTTTGGAAACGCTATGAAAAAGCTGCGCAGGTGACGCAGTCGATGCCCAAAGCCCGTGTTCTCCCAGCCTATGATCGGCGCGAGATGAAAGTCTTCGTCCTCGTCGTCTCCCTCTCGCTGCGGGTGGAAGAAGACGTTGTCTGGAACGTGTTCTGTCAGGATTGGCGTGAGCCACTCGAAGACTGCCTCCCATTGATTTGGCTGAAGGTCGAAGACTCGTGCAGGACGTTTGATCATGCTGCAGATCTTCACGGCCCACTGACTCTCCGAGACCCCGACCGGCCTTGTCACCGGAAACTCGAGCCTTTCAAGAACGTAGCGCCAGATACGCTGCTGGTCGCACGCCTGCCCCCGCGCCAGGCTCGCCTGGCAGTACTTTGTCACCTTCTCGCACAGGTCGTACCGGTCCACCGCGGTGCCCAGAAGCAGATTTGGCAGGAGCTCCGCGGGGAGCTCCTCCATGGGCAGCACGCCCGTGCGCTCGCCGAGACTGAGTCGGCTGAGGTCGGGGAGCGCCATTCTTTTGTACAGTCACACGCACACGCTCTACTGTACACACCTGCTTCCTCACACTCAAATCTCAGTCCTTGCTCTCCTTCTTCTTGCTCTTCTTCTCCTTCTTCTCGTCGTCGGAGCTGGAGCTCGAGCTGGACGTCGACCCGCCGTCCTTCTTCTTCTTCTTCGTCTTCTTCTCCTTCTTCTTCGACTCTCCATTCTTGGCGCACGAGCCGTCGGCGTAGTCCGCTTTGCCTGCAACTTTGTGATACCCCGTCCAACACGGCCCCTTCTTCGCCTCGTCGCGCATGCGTTTGAGCCCAGGGTGAAGCACTACAGCCTCGTCGCGCAGCTGCTGCTGGTAGTAGAGCGCATCGCCTGTCCTGCGCTCCCGTGCAAAGACCGGGTCTGAAGCCCTACGGGCTATGAAACGGTCCATGGTATGCAACGGTTCGTTTCTCATCAGATGCACCGGTTCGCTTGGTAAATTAGCGCTACGGACACACGGCCCTCACCGCTGCAATCCGTCCGAGCAGCGCGTTGCGCATGCCGTCGTCAAGCAGGCATCCAAACCCGTCGTGCCGCAGCTCCTGCCACGGCAAACGCCAGCCGTGGCCGTTGTCGATGTCCGAATCGTCGGGGCCGTTGCGCTTGACCAAGATACGACGGAGCCTTCCACCCGCCTGGAATGCCCTCACCGCAGCCTCGTGATTCTCAAACGCACGAAACTCGATCGCGCCCCAGTTGTGAACGATCAGAACGTAGCGCGTATCCACGTTGTCAGTGGCAGGGCCCATGCCGTGGTCCTGTGCGTCCATGTACTCGGCGACCACGGCAGCTGCCACCGCCAGCGGCAACACGGACGCCGTTGCTGCGACGAGGCCTGCCGCCGCGGGGGTGAGCGCGCCGCCCATGGCGGCGCTCTGGAAGCCGGCAAAGGCCCCGCCCGCGACGGGACCGGCCGGTCCGAGTCCGAGGAGCGCGGCCATTCTACGGTAGTGTGTGTGTGCGTGTTCATACGTGCCGTATTCATCTAGCGGCTACCACACGTCACGAACACCGGTACCCACACCCACATGTACCGGCATGTCCGCCTGAGGCACAAACGCAAGACTGACGTTCGTCGTGTAGAAGGTACAGCAGCCCGCGTCGGTGATCTGGAAGCTGTAAGTGTTGTTGACCTCGTACGCGTGCGTGCAGCACTCGTCCACCGACTTGCCACACGGCTCGTAGAAGGCCAGCTCGAGGTACTGCATCTCGGAAGGACGCATCATCTTGCCCCCGTAGAAGGTGCATGTCTGCGTGCCCGGAGGCGGAGGAGGGTCGGGCGGAGCCACCGGTTGCGGCGGGAGCGGCGGCACGTGCGGCAGCGGCGGCGGGCTCGGAGGCGCGTCGCGCAGCGTCCGCAGCATCACGTCGACGCGCTCGAGCCAAATCATGCGGTAGGCCCCCGGGAGAGTGATCTGGACGTAAGCCACGTATCTCAACACCTCGAGCTGGCTGTCGCTCGCCGTCGCTTCGGGACAGACGTGCTGCAGATGAACCAGGCCGTCAACGTACGCTCCGACGCTCTGCTCGGACATGGGCTTGCATTGGACGGCGAGTGGATTGTGAAACTGATCCAGCAAGAGGATTTCGTACCCGACACCCTGGTTGGGAAGAGCCGAGTGGAAGAGGAGCGATCCGAGCTCAGGGTCGCGCGGCAGCGTGATTTGAATCGCAAAGAGATAGAATGGTCGGTCGTCGCCTTCAAGATCAAGATCTCGCAGGTCGAGCTCGAGAAAGGGATTTTCCATGTTCTCCTCGGTCGTGCCACAGCGACGCAGACCGTCGACGCAGCGCTCGGGTTTGTCGCCGGTACGACACGGAAAGAGGCTTCCGCTGCCGCCGCATGCGCTCCAATGCTGGATCGGTATGGCGTTGTCGCGAATGTTCATGAAGATCCCATCGCGCGTGTCGTTTGCCATGTTGTCCATCCAGATCAGGTTGCCCGTTTGAGTGGACGCGGTAGCGTCCGAGGTAGCCGGTTCGGCCAAAAAGTAGGTGCTCAGCCAGTAGCCAGAGGGCGTCGCGTAGCGAATGTGGTCCGACTCTGCCCTTGGAATGGCGGGCAGCGGAGGGCTGGGCGGCGGCGGAGGCGGGGGCGGCTCGTCGGCTTCCGGCGGCAGAGACGGTGGGGTGAAGCCAATTCCTTCCAGCACGTACGAGCGGTCGAGCGAGAGCGCGAGGGCGCGGCAGCGCGCGTCGGCGCTCAGAAGATACACCGAGTCGCAGAATTGGCGCTGCGCCTCGAAGACGAGCTCCTTGGCCTCGCTGGCGTCGATGGCCTTCGGTGGGTTGGGCGGCGGCGGTGGCGACGGAGGGCTCGGCGGCGGCGGCGGCTTGGGGTCGGGAGGCGGCATGGGCGGAGGGGAAGGCGCCGTGAGCCGCCCAAAGAACTGCTCCGAAGGGGTCTCGGTCTTGGCGTCGGCCAGTTCGAGTGGCCCTCGGTAGCACGCGTCACCCATGGCCGCGTACGGAGCCTCGTCGCGCGCGTCCTGGCTGTCGCAAGCCGGAATGTCGGGGAAGCTGGCGTGCAGCAGGTCGGAGCAGCGCGTGGCAAAGAGCACCTCGCGTCCGGTACGGAAGCCCTCGGTGGTGCGGTTGTCCTGCGTGCGCTCGTCCACAATGACCTGCACGATGAGCGGACGGTGGTTCTTGGCCAGCTCCTCCTGCTCGAGCGCCTGGACTGCCAGGTGCAGCACCGCGCCCACTCCCTTGCTGATCTGCTTGCCAATCACCGCGTTGAGCATCCAAGGCAGCAACGGGCCGAGCGGGATGGGCAGCAGGAAGAGGCGTCGCTGGTGCGAACTCGTGAGCATGCGACGGTTGTACGTCGTCGAGTCCAGCGACGCCGAGTCGGGCGAGAGGTCACCGTTGAGCTGCTCCTGGAAATTGAGGCCCAGACGGTTCAGTGCGCTCCCGGCCTCCACGCCAGCAGCTCTCTGTTCCTCGAGAATGGCCGTGTTGGCCTCGTTTTCCAACGCCGGGTCGGCGTACGTTCGACACGCCTGGTGCGCGTTGAGCGCACAGGGTCGACCAGTGAAGGCCTTGAGATGCAGAAGTCTGTGCCACCCTGGCTGAATTTCGGGGTCGTCGCTGCTCGTCACGTACGCAAACTGGTAGAGCGACGACTCCAGAAAGTTGGGCGCCGCATGCGGGTTGCAGTCGTTCTCTAGACCACATCCCTTGAAGGGACGCGACCGAATGGACGACTCTCCAAGGTCCTCGGGCCGAACTTCCATGTCGTAGCGCTTCCGCCTGGCGCTCGAGGCATCGCGAATGGGTTCGCCGTCAAAGTAGGGAGGGTTGCCAATCGCGTCCTCGATGGTGTACTTGTAGCCCGGATCGCAGATACGGTCGCGGTAGAGCGCCTGGAGGCTGCGCCCCGCACGCTCGGCGCGGTCCCTTCCAAACGCGTTGCCCAGCGCAACTGCCTCGATCTCGGTAAAGTCCTCCGCGAAGCCGGTGCCGTACTCCATGTCGTCGCGGATCTGGCGCAGCGATCCAAAGACGCGCAGCGGGCCAAACTCGATGAGCGGCATCATGTTGCCCATGGCATCCTTGGGCTGGTACACGCCCTCGTCCGCCGTCACCGTCGACCTGGGAAGCGCCGCGCGCTCGAGGTTCGGTTCCATGCAGTTCATGTCCCACCACTCGTAGATGTTGGGTTCCCAGTGCTCGTCGGTCTCCTCCAAATACGACTCCGAGTAGAGGATGGCCGCGATGACCAGCGCGTTGCGGTCGTAAGTCGAGCCGTAGTCAGCTGCCAGCGGACCCGTGCCCTCTGGTCCGGCATTGCCAGCCGCCGCTGTGGTCGGGTCGGACATGTAGTCGACGAAGGCCTTGCACGCAAACCTGAAGTGCCCTGTGTAACGTGCCTGCACCATGCGTGCCGCGAGCGAGTCCTGGTTCTTGTAGTGGCTCGTCGCCAGGAAGGCCTTGGTCATCGTGTACTTGGAGACATGGTACACCGGCCCGTAGCCGGTGCCGTTGTTGGCGCGGTCGCGTCCGACCTGCGCCCCGTAGGACTGGGAGGCCACAAAAGTTAACGAGGGCCAGAACTCGAGCAGCGCCTCGCGCACGTTTTCCACGCCGTCGGGATCTCTGGCCATGTAGAGCGCGTATGCACCGTTGACGCGAGGGGGAGGGGGCGGCGGCGCGGCGCTCCAGTCGAAGACCACGTCGGGCAGCTTGAAGGCCGTCCGAGCAATGAAGGTCTTGAACTGCTCGTCGTCCTCGTTGCCGGGACAGAACTCCTGGACAAAGTTGAACATACAGGCAAGGATGATCTGCGCAGACAAACAACGGCACGTGAGAGCGCGACAGATGGTGAAAATGTTTTGAGACGCACCTCGTCGAGGTTCATGCTGTCTATGAAGCTTCCATCACATAGGTCAGCGGCGTCGGAGTCGCGCACGAGTCCCGACTGCATGATGCCCGAGTCCACCTGCTTGAAGGCCTCCATGAGCGCGGGCGGGATGGACTCGAAGCTGTCGCCGACGATTCTGGCAAACTCGGCCTCGAGGTCGGCGCTGCTCGGGGCCTGGAAGAGCTGCTTGTATCGGTCGTAGCTGCCGTCGTCGCTCATGCAGATCTCGCGTTGCCTTTCGTAGAAGCAGAGGTTTTCCTTGGGCGCCTCGGCTCCCACCTGGCATCCTAGTACGGTCTCGAGGAGCTCCGGGTCGTTGGGACAGCCCTTGCGCAGGTCGCGCCGCTCGATGCAGAGGTCACGAATGTTGACGCCTGGAATCCACCCAATCGCCGCGCGTATCCAATCAACAACGAAGAAGTTCATGTAGCCCTCGAAAGCCTCCACAAAGAAGAGCTCGATCTTCTTGCCGATGAGATCGAAGACGTCACCGCTTTTGCACCTTTCCAGGTCGTTGTCGAGGTTGTTGAGCCACGCTGGACGGACCAGCTGGAAGACCTGGCAGACGCACGCTGGCGTGCCGCCCGGGCCGAGGCAGATGGCGGTGAGGCGCAGCACGGTGTCGACGTCGTCCACAAAGGCTTGAGCAAATTGTACAAACGACGTGGCGCCGTTGTCGGGGCAGGGCGGTGCGCAAAGAGCGCACGCCGGTGGAGCAGGGAGGCCGTTGTCGCGCGCAATGCGACCGTAAAAGTCGCACTTTTGCAAGCAGTCGTCGGCGTCGGCGCACTGGATGGGCAGAGTGGTCTTGCCGTTGACCTCGGCCTCCGGGATCAGGATGCGTGGGTACTCGAGGCTGGCCTCGGAGATGCCCGCGCCGCTGACAAAGTCGGAGCCCTCGTGCTCGACGAGGGCGCCGCAGAAGGTCTTGCTCCACCCAAAAATCCTGCCCGAGCACCCAGTGATTCCAAGGGTAAACTTGGCCCCGCCTTGTCGTGCGCAGCCCGTGTTGCCGTATGCCACATGAACGTCGGTGCACACGCCGCGGGAGTGGTTGCCAATGTCGAAGCCGTCGTCCCCGGGCTCGTCGATTGTGTAGAAGGAAGAGTTGACGACGCCGGCGTAGGTGTAAAACTGAGGGTTGTGCGTGCAGACGTACGGGTTGCCGGTCACCGGGTGCGTCCCGCAGCGGCTGTAGCAGTCGCTGTCGGTGTCGCACTCGACCATGAACCCCTTGCGGTGCACGATCTCCCCCTTGTCGTCAAAGGGAGGCACGTAGTCTCCAATGGTGTTCTCGCGATGGGCCTTGCGACACGAGATGGCGTTGCGCGGCATGATGGGTCGCTCGACTTCGTTTTGCACCATGGTCGCGTACTGCTCGTAGAAGGCCGTGTCCGGGGTTGGCGGTCGGCCGTCCTTGCGCTTTGAGCCGTAGCGACTGTTGATGTCCACTGCAATGTCGCTCGAGTGAAACGCGAGCGCGAGCCCAAGCGTTGGAAGACCCAGAGAGCAAAAGTAAGACGACGTCAGGCCTTCGGCCCCCGTGGAGCTGCACTCGGCCTGACAGTTGTCGCACCTGCCAAACAGGACGGCAGGTGTGAGAGAGACGTGGTCATGGTACGGTATTCTATGGTATGATGCCACTCAAGCTTGCACGTCTCGAGGCGCTCGGCAATCTCGGCGCGGCAGCCCTCGATGCTGTTGGCCTGCTCGGGGGTGAGGCGGTCGCGCACAAACTGCGACTCGCACATCTCGCGGTCGTCCCTCAGGATGTACTCGAGCTCGTGGATGCCCGCCCGCTGCGTGCGAGACGCGTTGGCGTCGCACTGCACGAACTGCCCCGTCTCGCCGAGGCAGAAGGGGCCCGCCTCGAGGAGCTCGGTGCGCAGGTCGGACTCGGCCGCGTCGGGGTTGACGTCGGAGTTCCAGTAGCCGCACCAGTCGTGCTCGCGTGTCTCGAGCGTGTCCTTGCCGCGGCAGGGCGTGCCGTCGACGCCCGTCCACGGGTCGGGCGCCTCGCTGACGGCCAGGCCGCAGACCTTGCCAATGCCCGGTCGCCCGCCGACGCAGTGGCCAATTGTAGCTACCAGCTCCTTCTCGCGCTCCTCGTGGACGCGCAGCTCCTCCTCGTAGTACTGGAGCTGCACGTCGAGGGTGACCAGCATCGGAGGCGCGGGCGGCTCGTTGGCACCGACCGGCGGCGGCGGAGGCGGTGGAGGGGGATTGGGCGGCAGCAGGATCTGGCGCCTGCGAAGCGTGTCTTGAGTGAGGAGGATGAGCGACTTGGTGGTGGCAATGTCCTGCCGGGCGGCGTCGAGCTGCGCATACTCGGTGTGGAGTGTGATGTCGAGCTCGTGGTTGCGCTGTAGCACGCGGCTGTTGGCGCAGTTGGTAGACACGGTACCAATGTCGGGGTTCGGGTCACGCGCCGTGTGGTAGAGTACCTCGATTTCAAACGGGTCGGACATGACGCGGCCTGCCGACATCATCTCGTTGAACATGACGCGCTCGTTCTCTGCAGCGATGACAAGGACCATGCACCTCGGTTCGAACTCGAAGCCAAAGGTGCGTTCACCCCCCAGGATGGTGGTGCCGCACTGCTCATTGGCATTCCAGAGTGTAAAACCCTCTTCAGGTGAGGGATGAGCGCACTCTGGCTTCTCCGGGTTGACGTTGAAGTTGACCTGGCTACGCGAGACGTTGGTGGCAAACCCTTCTACAAAGAGCGGGCATCCCAGGCGGCTGAAGTGGATGGAGTCGACGTAGGGCTCGTCGAGGAAGCTGTAGACGCCCGAGCGCTTGATGTTGACGGCCTCGGGTACGAAGGCGGTTCCCTCGGCGCGTAGCTCGTCGAGGAGCGGGTCGAGGTCGAGGAAGCGGAGGCGCGAGGTCTTGGTGTCGAGGATGGGCGGCATGAAGGGAATGGGAGGCGGGAAGCCGGGCGGCGGCGGCGGTCTCGGCGGACGGGGCGGCGGGCGCGGAGGCGGCGGCTCGGGCGGCGGGACGGGGGGAGGCGGAGGCGGCGCGGGCGGCGGAGACGGTGGAGGTGGAAAGGGCGGCAGGGGCGGCGGTCCGGGAGGCGAGGGCGGGGACGAGGGGGGCGAGGGAATGGAGGGCGGTGCGGGCGGCGCGGGCGGCGGAGAGGGTGCGGCGGGCGGGAAGCGCGAGGCCGAATGCAGAGTGCACAAGCCCGCGACCCTGATGATTGGATTCGGAGGCGGCGGTGGCGGGCTGTATGGGGACGGCACGGGAGGAGGCGAGGGCGGCGCCGAGGGCGAGGGTGGGTCAAAGGGCGGAGAAGGCGGAGGCTGCGGACCCACCATGACGTCGTAGTGCGGGCCGCACCAGCAGAAGGTGGGCTCGGCCTCGGGGTTGCCGGCGACGTTGGCGTGGAGCATCTCGAAGGAGTCGAAGCCGAAGCGGCCCTCGGCGTGGCATCGTTGAGCGCACGATCCGGCCGAGGGCGCGGGCGAGTGCACGAATAGGTCCATGCGTCCGTCGCGGTCAAAGTCGGCGACGAAGAGCTGCTTGCTGCTGCCGAGCTCGGCGTGCCGGCTGGCCTCGCCGGGGAACTGGCTGTAGGGCGTGGTGTCCTCTGATAACCGGCGTCCAAGTGAACCCACAAACTGGCCTATACAGAACAGCTGTCCTGAAGTGAGTGGGGTTCCTGCGGCTTGAACAGCATTGAAAACCTGCGTATTAGCTCCGCTGTCAAGACAGGCAGCACAGCAGCGATGTCCGACTCCAATATCTGCATTGTCAAGCCACGGACTGGATATGATGAGCGCTTGTCCAGAGGACGTATCACATCCAGCATACTGCTTGTCCAGGGTGGGAAAAGCATCGTACAGTGCTTGTGTGTCAAAGCATGTAGGAGGGGGAGGAGGGGGATACGGCGGAGGTGGCGGGGACGGCGGCGAGGGCGGTGGTGGGAAGGGAGGCAGGGGCGGCGGAGGTGGAGGTGAAGGTGGGGGAGGGGGCGGCGACGAAAGAGGCGGTGGTGACTCAGGAGACGCTGGTGGTGCATGTGGTGGAGTAGGAGGCGTGGGGGGTTGGAAGTCTTCAAGTGTCGATGCCTTCACAGTCTCCGGCAGAACTGACGAGAAGTCTGCACTTTCGTCTGTGGCGCTTGTTCCTCTGTAGATACGCATATGTCCATCGTCTGATACTGTAATGACGTCCAGATGATCGTCTGCATCAAGAAACTCAACCTTGATGTCTGTAGTGTGGCCTTTGTCGGATCCAAACTGAGACAACCGGCGTCCAATTGTATTCACAAACTGGCCTATACAGAACAGCTGTCCTGAAGTGAGTGAGGTTCCTGCGTCTTGAACAGCATTGAAAACCTGCGTATTAGCTCCGCTGTCAAGACAGGCATCACAGCAGCGATCTCCGACTCCAATACCTGCATCGTTAAGCCACGGACTGTATGTGATGAGCGGTACTCCAGAGGATGTATCACATCCAGCATACTGCTTGTCCAGGGTGGGAAAAGCATCGTACAGTGCTTGTGAATCAAAGCAAGGAAGCGGCGGCGAGGGCGGCGGTGGCAAGGGCGGCGGTGAGGGCAGCGGCGGAGAGGGCGAGGGCGGCGGCGGCGACGGTTGCGGGGGTGGCGGTGGTGGCGGTGGTGGGCTTGGAGGCGGAGATACTATGTTGCTCAGATCCATGATGATGTTGTTTGCACGCGCCATGTCTTCTCTGTGAGCAAACTTGACGCATGTATTTGGCTTGTCGTAGTTTGCAAAACATGCAATCGAAAAATCATTGGAAAGACGCTTGACGTCTACTGCGACTGTCTCGGCAAATGCAGTACCGCCAAAGGCACGTATTGCAAAGTCGTCAATACCAAGGTATGCCAGTGCGTTTGGCGACTCCCTGCCGGTGCCGATTGCGATAGCCTGGTGTCTCTCGTAAAAGTCTGAGAAGAATACCTTTGAAGATAGAGTACGATGCTTGCTGTTCTGGAGCGGATGAAATGTCACCGAGAAATCCATGGTTGGAAGAGTCCTTGTGTCTTCTTTAGGGCTGACAAAGATGTAGTCGTCCGTGTCCATTGTACCAATGAACACTGCCCGCTGCTCCGTTCGGCATGTTTCGTCTGTAGTACGACACTTGTCAGTGCCGTACTGGAACAGCGTTTTGAGAAACCCAACGGTAGTCACCTTTGCGACACCAGCGGCAAGTACGATACCCATGCTGTGGAATCCGATGCCTGTAGAGAGCTCGAGCAAAGTGTTGTTTGGTTCGTAGAGTGTGATGAAGACTTCGACTGACCCATCCTCGTAGACGCCTACAATGTCGTCGTAGATGTCTCCATTGATGTTACCTGCGTACACCTGAGCAAAGTCGCGTGTCCCAATAGCTACTCCAGATCTGTATGCAAACGCGGTATCTGCATTGTTGACAAAAAGTCTGTTGCCAATGACAATGTCCAGGTAGCCATTACCGTCAAAGTTGCCAACGGCGGACACGCGTGACTGATGTACAGCCGTTCCGACCACTTCTGATCTTCCAAAGGCCTCGGCGGCGGAGACACTTTGCATGTCATCTGTCTGAAACCAGACACGCGACATGGGCACAATGCCGCGCGGAGTGACACAGCAGGCACTCTTCTGGGTCGAGGAACTGTCGCAGGCTGCAACAGGTGTGCCGTCGTAGGTCGTTCTTGCTTCGGGATCCCAGCTCGTCTGTGGCGGACCAAGCGCGGTGAGGTACTCGGGACACACGGCGTCGGCACGAAGGTTGGCAATTCGAAAGTCCATGATCTGGGCAAGCGTCATGTCCGGGACATCGAAGTGGGCCCCGTGAAACTGGTCGATACCAGAGTCCGTGTCGTCGGGCCAACGCCAGTCCTCCAGACGACGGCCAGTGTAGATGGTTCCCTCGTTGACGTAGGCTCCCGCGCTCGTCATCTCTGGGAGCTTACGACCGCAGATGCACCATGCATTGACCGTGATGTTCTTGTCAGGAAAGTCGACCTGTGTGTGCCAGTTGTCGCACTCCGGAACAGAGGGAAGGCAGGTGTTGTCGGTTCCGTCTCGTTGGAAGGCCGCGAGACAGTAGGCTTGGCACCCAGTGTTAGTGTGGTAGTAGCTCTGCTTGGATACAATGAACGAGTTCTCGGCACGGCAGCACTCGTAGTCTGGCACATCGGCGTCGAAGCAGTTGGGTATTTCAGGGCCGCTGGACTGCTGCAGCTCGTCTTGAACTATTCGAAATTCAGTCATGTCTCGGTCGGGACAGACGCCGGGCTGTGTGCCATAGGCGCACATGAAGTCGGCAGCGACGCTCGCGCCAGTCGGAAGGCTTGGGTTTGGAACGCTGAGCATCACACGTTTTGATCCAACACCTCCATCACTGCATACCTTGTCAGGTGTTTCCTCGTCCGTATAGTACAGATTCTCGGGTGCGGTGCAGTTGCCATGAATGTCTATGGTTCCAATGAAAACGTACAGTGCTCGCGGTCGGTACACGTTGTCATTGTAATCGTGGCTTCCAGTCGTGGCATTTCCAACGTCTCGTCTACCAAACTCCTTGCATAGGGAAGTCTGTGTTCCGCGTCCACATGTCCCCGTTGCATACGTACTGGTGGTAAACAGTGACTCGACAAGCTCAGACGCTCCAATCAATCGAGGAGCTACGTTGTCCGTCAAGTCGAGGCATTGGTCAGAGCAATTTGAAGACGAAGTGGTAAGGGTACCAGTAGAGGAACATTCGGTCAGGCAGGTGTCCTCGCGGGCGATGCCCACACGCGCCGTGCGCTTGGCCATCCGGAAGCCGCAGTCGGCACGGTCCGTGTTGGGCGCGCAGCGGTTGCGGCCAGGAGGATCCACCGAGAACATGAGGCCGTCCTGACACACGCCGTCGCTGAGCCCGCAGTCGTTGTTACCCACGTCGGGACCGGCGTCGGCCAGCCGGTAGGCAAAGCGCCGCACGCCGCACTGGTCGGGGTGAGTGCCGTAGAAGCATGTGTCGTTAACAGATCCAGGTCCGCCGTCGGAGCAGCCCACGATGGGGGCGCTCACTGCGTTCGTGCTTCTCAAGATACACGTGTTTTGCTGCGTCGCGAAAGGAACCTTGAACCCAGCGTAGCCGAAGACAACAAGGTCCTCGTGCACGCCACAGCTGCGCATCTGCGTACCGAGCTCGCACACTTCTTCAAGGCTGGGGTCCATGTTGGGCGACGTGCCGTCCATACAGTAGCGCCCGTCGTCCATGAGGCTGTCGTCAGGCGGCGTGATACCTAGTGCTCTCAACCGATCGCGCCACGGGCAGTCGTTGTTGTTCTGCTTGAACGGGTCAAAGCCATCGTCAGAAATCACCGACTGTCGAAATCCACCGTACCACTGGACCTGACGGGAGGGTTTGGAGTCACATCTTTCGACTTTCTCGTAGGCGTCGCGGTGTACAGAGAATGGAGGCCAGTCGTTTTGAGGATCCCATCGCCAGCACTGTTTGTCGACGATTGTGTCGCTCAGAGAGTCAAACACCTTGTAGTTTTCTGTAGTTGGCATGGCCGAGAGCTGGCACTGAATTGCTCCAGGTGGGGGAGAAGGCGACGGAGGCGGGGCAGGCGGCTCGGGCGGCGGTGGACTCGGCGGCGGGTAGCGCACGTTGGCCGTGGCCAGCTCGGCCAGGAGCTGAGATGGAAGCACCACGTTGCTTGCGTCGTTCTTGGGCCGACAGCTGTACTCCTCCGCGTCCAGATCAAACTCCGACCACCACACGCACACGCGCGCGGTCGACCCGTCGCAAGGTCCCTCGCTGGAGCTGTGCACCCGTGCCGCGTGGATGTCCGTGTCGAGGAAGGCGTCAAAGTGTCCCAGGTTCATGATGAAGCGCGCGTAGTCGTAGAAGGCACGCCAGAGCTGCGCGTCGACGTGCGATCGCGCGCCCAGGAAGAGGCCACACTCTCCCAGCCGTGCCGACTCGGCCAGCTCGTTGATGGTCGCGTCGTTGACGAGCCAGATGCCATGCGATGCCAGAAGCTTGTGGCGGCCAAAGACGGAGCTACACTCCTCCATGGTCACGTTGCGCGACATGTGGATAGGAACCAGGGTGGTGGCGGTGGTGGCGGAGAGATCCTCACTCGCAGTCACGTAGCGAGAGAAGCCAGCCGGTACTTCGCCGATGCCGGCGTAGGCAAAGCCCTCGCCCTCCAGACCAATGCCGCTCAGAAGGTTGTCGCGGTTGGTCACCGACACTGCGTGTCGTGTGACCTTGCGCGCGCACTCGTACGGACACAGGCTCGTCTCGTAGGTTCCCTGGGACATCATCTTGCGCGCGACTTCCAGCACGGCCAGCTGGGACACGGCCACGTGGATACTGGTGCGGAAGACGTCGCCGATACCACAGTAGAGATGGAAGAGGCGATTGGACTCGCCGTCGGTGCCCTCGGGAGCCTGGTTGTAGCCCGGAGACCAGACGCGCGGCCCCGTCTTCTCCAGTGGCGGAATGGTCGGCGGAAAGGGTGGCAGCGGCGGGACGTGCGGCGGCGGAGGCTTGGGCGGAGCCGGCGGTGCAGGAGGCGGAGGGAGCGCGTGGGCAAGATTATGGTAGTCAAAGGTCTCGACGTGGACGTGGGCCAGGCCGCAGTCGGGGTTGGCGTCGCACGCGGCACGGCAGTGGTTGTCAAAAGGCACGGCGCTGTCGCCCGAGTCCTGCGTGAAGAGGATGGAGCCGTTGGTGAGCACGTAGCCGCTGCCTACCGGCATGCCCGCACACATGCGGTTCTGCGCCTTGTTGTAGACGAGGGAGCGATCGGAGCCGCCCTGAACGCCGCGGCAGAAGCGCACGGCGCGCGACTGACGGACGGCCAGCGACGGGTCGTAGACTAGCTCCACGTCGTGGCTCGGCTCCAGCCAGTTGGTCGTGGTGCAGGTGCAGCGCTTGGTGACCGAGTGCCAGAAGGCAGCCTCCATGTCCTGCCGATTGATCTCGTCGCGCGTGCACTCGACCAGACAGGCCTCCATGTTGGCGATGCCAGTCACGCTGTGGTAGATACCCGCGTCGGCAGCGAGTGTCGCCACCGGCGGACCGTATCCCGCCTCGAAGAGCTCGGCGTGAAAGACGGTAGACTGGACCTCGGAGACGAAGAAGGGCACCCAGTCGGCACGGTGCACTGCGTAGATGTTGATGAACTGGCGGTAGTTCAGTCCCAAGTCAACGGTGCCCGTGCCCACGTAGTTGTTGACCAGCGAGGCGTTCTCGAGGAAGTGGGCGGCGTTGATGTCGTTGGGCGCCACGTGAGAGGGAGGGATGGTCCGACTGGTGCCGTCGTTGTCCAGGTTGTCGTAGGCGTAGCACTCGCATGTCGACGGGTTACCCCCGTCGGATGTTCCCGCGTAGAGTCCAGGCCTAAGGTCCACCTGGATGAACTCGACCTCGTCGTGGTGCGTGCGCTCGCAGCGCGTGGCACAGACGTCGCGCCAGAAGGCGATGGCGTCGTGACCCCGTGCCGAGTCGGGCAGGTTGAGGTAGGCTGTGCCTGCCCCTGCCGGCCACCAGGTCGGTGCGTGTCCCATGTGCGCATTGAGATTGGAACGGCTGAGCAGCATGTTGGCACGGTGGACGTCACCGTCCTGCTTCCATCCGGCGACGAGGTGCGCGGTCCGCATGGCGCAGGCCTCCGAGCGCACGTAGCGGCTCACGGGCGCAATCCACACGTGAGGCGACGCGTCGATGATTCGCCCGCGAGTGAGCACGGCGTGCGCGCGGTAGAGGACGGCCGTGGGTACCACGCTGGATGCCCGCGCACGCGTCTCCAGGTCCGACCAGCTGCCGCCGTCGGAGGAGTCGTCGGAGAAGCACGAGCAGGAGCACTGGTCAAAGTAGTTGGGTGGAAGCGGCGGTGGCGGCGGCGACGGCAAGGGCGAGGGAGGAGGCGAGCTTGGAGGCGGCGGTGGGTTGGGCGGCGGCGAGTCTATGCCGTTCTGCGCGTAGTCGAATGGAGCGCTGGGCGGTGGAGGGGGTGACTGGTCAAACAGGTCGTCGGTAACCGTGGCGCTCTGGAGCCTTCGAAGGCTCGCATGGTGAAGCGAGTCGTAAATCACAGGTCGGCCGGGCCCGCAGCGAGTCGCTTGCGTTCCGTAGGAGCACTTGTTGCTGATGGAACCAGGTCCTCCGTCGTGGCACTGCTGGTCCGGAGTAGCCGTGTCAGTCGTGTACTCCTCCTCGTTGTGATGTACGACACCGGCCCTGTCGACCCAGCACGAGTCTCTGCACTTGCCATTGGCCAGATCGGCTTGAGTGGCGCACTCAATGTCCACCACCGCGTCACGAGGACGCGGTCCGCCGCACAGTGTGCATTGACTTCCGTAGTCGCATGCAAAGCGTGGCTCTGCATCGAAAAACTCAGTACCGGACCATGAGACTGCACGTGCGTCGTATCCACCGTCCGAGCAGTACTCCTCCGATCCAGATGGTTGAGTGGGGCCACACAGTCCGGATGCTCGTTTGTCTGTAATCTCTTGCTCTGTTCCGGAACAGTCCAAACTGAACGTGCCGTCTGAGTTCTTGATCAGGTAAGCATGACATACGAGATTCGGGTCTTCCACGCACGGCTCAAATGCAAAAGGAGGAGAGACCGGCGCAGGCGAAGAAGGCGGTGGTGGAGGTGGCGGACTGGGGCGCGTAAAGTTGGTGCGACCCGAGAAGGCGTCGGGTCCGATGCTCTGCGTGATGCGCTTGCCAAAGGCCGCACAGTCGGTGTGGTCGGTACCGAGGCCACAGAGACTCGTCAGGCCACCGTACAGCGGGTCCTCGACAAAGGAGCTGCCGACGTCGCCGTCCTCGCACACGCCGTTGTTGGCGTGCACGCACGAATCGTCCTCCACAATTGTATTGGTGTTCTCGCGGAAGCCGCAGTGGGCGCAGTCGGTCGAGTACTCGCACACGCTCGGGATGTGCGACCCCTTGCCTCCGTCGCGGCACTTGTCGTCCTCGACCTTGCGCGCCGGGCAAAGGTTTGCGCACTCGTTGAATGGCGCGTACGGCGGCGACGGAGGCGACGGCTCGGTGTACGGCGGCGGCGGACGGGGCGGCGGCGGCGTGTGCCTTGCCCCGGTGACGGTGAAGGCGCGGAGCTTGGTGAGGTGCTCGGTCGCGCAGTAGCGCGCGCACGTCGTCTCGCCGTCGTCGGTGCCGGGGCAGTCGACGACGCGGTGGCTCGTGCGGAGGCTGAGGTCGATGGTCTTGGCGTTCTCGAGCCGCTTGACGAGCGCAGACGTGTGACCGTAATCGGAGTTCCAGACGAGGTCGGCGCCGCCCAGCAGCGTGGTGCCCGTGGTCGGACCGGGCGCGGCGTGAAAGTACTCCGTGTACACGTTGGGAGGAGGCGGCGCGTGCGTGAGGGAGCGTGGAGGCGGGCTGGCGGCGTTGGCACAGGCACAGAACGGCAGCTCGGCCGCCGTGCAGCGCTTGGGGTTGTACTGGCCAAACTCCTCCTGCATGTCGTCGAGCAGGAAGCGGTAGCGCCCGCCGTTGGGCCCACCGTAGGAGCATCCCTGCGTGTCAAAACAGCAGCGGTCACTGTGCAAGTTAGAATGTGTCAGGCAGGTAGCAGGCGTACCAGGAAGCAGTCAACTTCATCTTCGAGTCCCTCGCACGGCGCAAAGGAGACCTTCATGACGTCGGCAGAGCCAGTGGCCGCGGCCTGCTCGGCCACGATCTCGCGGCAGGTGGCGTAGTTGACGAGCTCGCAGTCGAGATCGTAGTCGGCCTCGGTATCGCGCTCGCGGGTCGTGTAGGGCTGCGACTGGTGGGAGGCAAAAGGCGGAGGCGGCGACGGCGGTGCGGGTGGCAGCGGCGGGATTGGCGGTGGCGACGGCGGGCGCGGCGGAGACGGTGGGACGAGGGTGCACGCGGCGTCGTAGATGGACCGGAGGGCCGCGGTCTGGATGGGCGGACACTCGCGCTCCAGAAAGCCCATGCACGAGTCGTGGGCGCAGGACTCGGTCGGGCACGAATAGTAACCATCGTCCAATCCGCCAACGTGGGAGTCTCCTGCGCAGCTGTGCCAGCAGATTGGCTCGCAAAAGGGCGCGACGACGCCTGCTCCGACAATCGACTGGAAGGAGGCGAGGGCCTCGGCGACGGCGAGGCAGACGGCCTGATGCTCGCGTCCCTCGAGCCCGCCGCTGCAGATGGCCTCGACCTTGGGGCGGATGGAGGCGCGCACGAAGACCTCGAGGCCGGCGCGCTTGAGCGA
>MDTG01145884.1_pt1 | contig 22634 bp, 21 predicted proteins | sample 811421 | NCBI WGS metagenome assembly MDTG01 (sample SAMN05326645, study PRJNA326480) | marine metagenome | isolation source: seawater | place: Pacific Ocean: South East | collected 2011
GTTGATAGGCTGGATGTGGAAGCGCAGTAATGCGTGCAGCTGACCAGTACTAATAGCTCAATTGGCTTGATTTATGCACTGAAAAAAATTTTTATTAAGACTAATTTGATTTAATTATTTTTTGTTACTTAACAATAGATGACAGAACTTTATAAACATCCATCACATCAAAATTAAGTCTATTGCCAAGTTGATTTGAGTGTAACCCTGCAGCAATATGCGATATTATCAAAGACTCAATATCCGAAAAATTTTTTGCAATTTTGCTTATAGAAAACATTGATAAAAAAACATCTCCAGAACCTGTACTATCAATCGAAATATTTATTACACTCGGTACAAAAATAATTTTATTATTTTTTCTAATGAAACAACCTTTTTTACCTTGTGTTACAATTAGATTTTTAAATTTTTTGAAAATCGTATGTTTCTGTTTTATAAGTATCTCAAGTTGTTCTTCCTTATCTCTAGCTACAAGCCTGAATTCAGCTTCGTCCATGCTTATTGTTTTTCCAAATTTAAATTTGTCAGCTATATTATAGCCAAAATTATAAGAATTAGATTGACAATTAATAGTCAATTTTTTTGAAAGTTTTTTCATAGATTGAATTATTTTTTTATTAGAATAAACATATCCATAATCAAATAAAAATATTTCATCATAATCTTTATTTATTTGATTTATTTTATTTACAACTTTTTTTTCTTCTACAATTGTAAACCTGTCTTTTTCATTTAAGTTATTTTGAAACAGTCTGTTGTTTGAATAATGATCAATATATCTAATCTTCTTAATTAATTTATTTTTTGTTTTTACATGTACTAATTTTATTCCTTTGTCTAAAAACTTTTTTATTAGATTTAAATTTTTATTGTTACCAGAAAAGAGTAAAGTGACATTTTTGCAAAATAAATTTAAAAAATTAGCAACAAACAAAACACCGCCGGAATTTTCCTCTTCTTTTAAATACTTTGTTGAAATAACATTGCTTTTATTTGATTTTCCAGAAGTTTCAACAAATCGCAATATATCAAGTATTGGATCTCCAATGATTAATATTTTTTCAGGTAACTTATTTTGAACTATTTTTAAAAAATTAGACTCAAATTTTTTAGTATTAATATTTCCTAAAATTTTTTTAACATCATCGTTTATATATTCAAAAACATTATTTGCTATTGAGCTTGATGAGTGTAATTCTGAGTCAGTAAATATTAATTTACCTCCGTATTTTTCTACAGTTTTTTTTTCGTCATATATCCTCTTACTTAAATCACTTTTTAAATCTTTGTAGTCTTTACCTTTTATATAAAAGTTAGGTTTCAATTTTTTTAAATTGTGAACTGCACTTTCATGATTGCTAATGATCACATTGTCAATATATTTTATAGATTTCAATACCTCTAATCTTTTTTTTAGATTAAAAATTGGTTTACCAGGTCCTTTATTTACAAATTTGTCACTAGTGACAGAGACAACTAAATAATCAACTTTGGATTTTGCTTCTTTAAAGTAAAGTATATGTCCATAATGTATTATGTCGAAGACACCATGAACCATCCCAATAATTTTCTTTTTATTTGTGCTCATTGACATATAAATTTTTATTAACAACCTTAAAGTAGTTAATTAGACATATTTTATCAAATTTTTCAGTAATAAAAGTGTATTTAAAATCACGCTGTGTAATTAAACAATTTTCTAATTACTTAAAATATCGAGTTTTTATTATTAAATCCAAATTTTATGATGTTATAAATCATTTTTTTGTGTTTTTTCAAAAAAAATTAGAGAAATATTAATATTTTTTTTTAATAAAAATCAAATAAGTTATAGTAAACAAATTATTTGTTATATTTACGATAAAATGACTGAAATAAATTTATTAAAAAATTACCCAAAAACTAACAGAAATTTAAGCGAAGCATCAGAGCAAAGGACAGATGAGGTAAGAAAAGTAGCCAGAAAATTTGATAAAGAGTTTTTTGATGGCGATAGAAAATATGGTTACGGTGGTTATAATTATAATCCAAGATTTTGGACAAATGTCGTAAAAGATTTTGTTAAATATTACAATTTGATAGATGGGTCTAAAATTCTTGATGTTGGTTGTGGGAAGGGATTTATGGTTTATGATTTTTTGAAATATAATAATAAGTTTAATGTTATGGGTATTGATATTTCGGAATATGCAATAGAAAATTCTATGCCGGACGTAAAAGATTATTTGAAAATTGGAGATGCAAAAAGACTAGAATTTGAAGATAATTATTTTGATTTAGTAATTTCAATTAATACAATACATAATCTTGAGAAAAAAGAGTGTGGAATTGCTTTAAGAGAAATTGAGAGAGTTTCAAAAAAAAACAAATTTATAATTGTTGATGCTTATAAGGACGATAATGAGAAAAAAAGAATGTTTGCCTGGAATTTAACTGCTAAAACTATTATGCATGTACATGAGTGGAAAATTTTTTTTAGAGAAAATGGATATTCAGGAGATTACTTTTGGTTTACACCATGAATCTCTCTAAAAAAGAATTAGTAAGTTATTATAGTAAACTATATAAAATTCGAGAAACAGAATTAAAAATTGTTGAAGAATATCCAAAACAAGAAATGAGATGTCCTGTGCATCTTTCGATAGGCCAAGAAGCCCCATCAGCAGCAGTCAATATTTTTTTGAATAAAAAGGATTTTGCTATTAGTTACCACAGAGCACATGCCCATTATATTGCAAAAGATTGTAATCTAAAAAAAATGATTGCAGAGATTTATGGAAAAGAGAGTGGGTGCAGTTCAGGAGCTGGAGGCTCAATGCATTTGATTGATTTAAGTAAAAATTTTTTGGGAAGTACTGCTATTATTTCGAGTTCAATTCCAGTCGGCGTAGGTTATGCTTATTCACAAAAATATTTTAATAAGAATTCAAGAGTTTGTATCTATATTGGGGATGCAAGCTGTGAAGAAGGTGTATTCTTTGAATCTTTAAATTTTGCTATATTAAAAAAATTACCAATAATATTTTTTTGTGAAAATAATCGTTACTCTGTTTATTCCAACTTAAGTCAAAGACAACCTAAAAATAGAAAATTACATGAGCTTGCAAAATCATTTGGTATTAAATCACATTATCTTAATTCAAAAGATCCAATAAAATTCTGTTCCAATTTAAAAAAAATTATAAAAATTAAAAAGCCATTGTTTATAGAGGTTAGTACTTATAGGTATTATGAGCATTGTGGACCAAATAAAGACGATCATCTAAATTATCGACCTAAAAAAGAAATTAATTTTTGGAATAAAAGAGATCCTGTATTGTTAGTAGAAAAATATTTATTAAAAAACAATGTTTTAAAAAATACAGATTTAATTAAGCTAAAAAAAAAATATTAAAAGAAATTTCCGAAGCTTTTATTTTTGCGAAAAAAAGCAAAAATCCAAGTTACGAAAAATATTTAAAATTAAAAAATCATTAAATGAAAAAAAAATATTTATTTTCTGAAGTTGTTAATTTATCTTTAAAAGAAATCATGAAGACTAATAATAAAACAGTTTTATTTGGGTTAGGTGTAGATGATCCAAAAGGTATTTTTGGAACAACAACAGGTTTAAAAGAAATTTTCGGTAAAAATCGTGTCTTTGATATGCCTGCGTCAGAAAATGCTATGACTGGTGTTGCCATTGGAATGAGTTTGAACAATATAATACCAATAATGAATCATCAAAGAATGGATTTTTTTTTATTAGCAATGGACCAACTAGTTAATAATGCAGCAAAATGGAAATTTATGTTTGGGGGCCAAAGTAAAGCTCCGATTATAATTAGATTAATTGTTGGAAGGGGATGGGGTCAAGGCCCAACACATTCTCAAAATTTCCAAACTATGTTTGCAAGTATTCCTGGTTTAAAAATATACATTCCTTCATTTCCATCAACTATTAGAGATATTTTGCATGCATCAGTCAAAAGCTCAGACCCAGTTTTAATTATTGAACACAGATGGCTTCATTACATGAATGAAGAAATTGATTTTAAAATTAGACCAAAAAAAATTGAAAATATCAAAAAAATTCGAAATGGTGAAGATTTAACGATAGTTTCTAGCTCGTATTCTACTTTTGAAATTTTAAAAATTTATGATTATTTAAAACAGACAAATATTAGTTTTGATCATTTAGATATTAATATTCTTAAACCTTCAAATCTTAACAAAATTTATAGTTCAGTTAAAAAAACTGGAAAGTTGTTAATCTTGGATAACAGCGTCCATAAATGCTGCTCTTTTGGCGCTAATCTAATTTCTGAATTGGTTTCAAAAAAAAAAAATATTTTTAAAAAAGAACCTATAAATTTGACTCTACCTGATATTCCATCACCAACTAGCTATTACCTGTCTAAAAGTTTTTATCATAATTCAGAGAGTATATGCAAAGAGATAAGCAAATTAACAAATAAAAAAATTAATGTTCCAAAAAATTTTTATAAACAAGATGTGCCAGATCCAGAATTTAGAGGTCCATTTTGAAAATAAAAGTTTTAATTTTAGGAGGATCAAGTTTTGCTGGATCAAGTTTTATTAATTTTTTAATTAAAAAAAAAATATATAAAATACTAGCAACATATAATTCAAAAAAAAATCTAAAAAAATTAGTTTTTAAAAATAATTTAAATAAATTTAAATTAGTAAAACTAAATTTAAATTTAAAAAAAAACACTCTATTAAAAACAGTAAAGACATTTAAACCTGAATTTATATTTGATTTTGCCTCTGTATGCTTGGTAAATAAAAGTTGGGATGATCCAAATTATTATTTGAGAGTAAATTTGAATTCAAAAATAAACCTTATTCAGAATATGAATAAATTAACATTTTTAAAAAAATTTATATATATTGGTACTCCAGAAATATTTGGATCAACACCAAAACCTGTGAAAGAGGATTGCTTGATTTTTAATCCAAGTACACCTTACGCAATATCTAAACTAGCTATAGAACAGTTTTTAATGGCTTATCAAAAAAATTATGGAAACAAGATTATTATTGCAAGGTTTTCAAATTTTTATGGTAGAGGTCAGCTAGAACATCGCTTAATTCCAAAACTTTTAAAATATATTAAAACTAATAAAAAATTTCCTATCCATGGCGATGGACTAACCAAAAGAGATTTTATATTTGATGAGGATTTCAATGATGCATTTTTAAGAGTCTTGAAGTACGGAAAAGTTGGTAAAATTTATCATTTTTCTACTAATTCATTTATAAATATAAAAGAGATTATTAGAATTATTTGCAAAAGAAAAAAAGTAAAATTTGAGAACGTGGTATATAAAGTTGATGATAGAAAAGGAAAAGATAAATATTATTTTTTAAATTGTAATAAAACTTCCAAAGAATTAAAATGGAAACCACGGAATGATTTAACCGAGGGTTTAGATAAAACAATTAGTTATTATGATAAAAACTATGAATAAAAATTTCTTAATAGAACAATATAAGAATGATAAAAAAACAAATATTTCTCACAATTATCTAAGTAATCAATTTTCAGATTATAGAACAATATTAAGAAAAATTGAAAAAGTAATAAAATTTAATGATTTCACACTAGGTTCAGAAGTAGATTTATTTGAAAAAAATATTGGTAAATTGCTACAGCAAAAATATGTTGTATCTGTTGGTAGTGGTACAGATGCTATAATGCTTAGTTTAAAATGCCTTGGCATAAAAGAGGGCGATGAGGTTGTAACAACTCCTTATACGTTTTATGCAACTATTGGAGCAATCGTTACATCAGGAGCAAAACCTGTATTTGTTGATATTGATGAGGACTATAATATTAATCCAGAATTAATAGAAAAAGCAATTACAAAGAAAACCAAAGCTATTTTACCTGTTCATTGGAGCGGAAGAATTTGTGAGATGGATAAAATTCTAAAAATTTCAAAAAAATATAAAATCCCCATAGTTGAAGATGCCTGTCACGCTATTCAAGCAACTTACAAAAATAAGTTTGCGGGAACATTTGGAGATTTTGGTTGCTTTAGTTTACATCCATTAAAAAATTTAAATGTTTGGGGGGACGGTGGTTATGTGGTCGTAAAAAATAAAAAATATTATAAAAAAATGCTTTTACTTAGAAATCATGGTTTAGTAGGAAGGAATAGAAATTTAATTTTTGGATATAACTCTAGGCTAGATACAATTCAGGCAGTTGTAGCAAATCATTTAATTAAAAAGCTTAAAAAAATAACAAGTTCAAGAATAAAAAATTCAATGTATTTAGAAAAAAATCTCAAAAAATTTAATAATTTTATTTTTAAAAAAAGAAAAAAAAATATTAAGGAAGTTTTCCATCTGTATGAAATTCGAGTTAAAAATATAAATATAAGAAATAAACTTGTAAATTACTTAAGATCTAAAAATATCGATGCTAAAATTCATTACCCAGTACCAATGCACCTTCAGCCAGCCTCAAAACAATATGGTTATAAGAAAGGAGATTTTCCTGTAACGGAGAAAATAAGTAATTCAACAATATCTTTACCCGTACATGAATTCATAAATAAAAAAAAAATAAACTATATAATAAATTCAATAAAAAATTATATTTATGAGAGTTAATTTTACTGATTTTAAAAGCGAATTTAGAAATTTTGAGACCAAGCTTGTTTCTAGCCTTAAGTTAGTTGGTAGAAAAGGCGAATATATACTTGGCTCTGAATTAAATAAATTTGAAAAAAAGGTAAAAACTTTTTTGAGAGCGAAGTATGTTTTGGGTGTAGGAAATTGGACTGAAGGAATGATTATGGTTTGTAAAGCATTAGAGTTAAAAAAAAATGATGAAATAATTACTGTTTCAAATTCATTTATAGCAACTTGTGGTGCAATTGCTTATGCGGGTATAAAACCGGTACTTGTAGATGTCGATAGTTCAATGAATATAGATGCAGATCTTATTGAAAAAAAAATTAACAAAAAAACTAAAGCAATTATGCCTGTGCATTTATCAGGTATACCCTCGAATATTAGTAAAATTAAAAAAATGTGTATAAAACATAAACTAACTTTCATTGAAGATGCCGCACATGCATTTGGTGGAAAATATAAAAATAAATTTTTAGGAACTTTAGGAGATATTGGTATATTTAGTCTCCATCCAAGAAAAAATTTTCATGTATTAGGAGATGCAGGCGTTATAGTTACTAAAAATAAAAAAATTTATGAAAAATTAAAATTATTAAGAAATCATGGTCTAAAAAATAGAAATTATTCAAATATTTGGGGAACAAATTCTAGATTAGATAATTTACAAGCTTCTTTTGCAAATATCTTTTTGAAAAATATAAATAAAGTTAACAATCATTTTTTTGAGATTGCTGAATTTTATAATAAAAATCTCCACAAATACGTGCAAATACCAATATTTGATAAAAAATTATGTAAGCCAACTTTCCATCAATATATTATTAGAACTAATAAAAGAAATAGTTTAAAGAAATTTTTGGAAAAAAATGGAATACAAACCGCAATACATTATCCAGTGCCTATACACAAACAAAAAGCTTATACAAATACTTATGGGAAAATTGTTTTAAGAAATACAGAAAAATACTCAAAACAAATTTTAAGTTTACCGATACATGATTATTTAACAAAAAAACAAATTATGTATGTCTGTAGAATTATTCAAAATTTTTTCGAAAGAAATTAAGTTTTCTTAAGAATTTTTTTTAACCATTTAAGAGAAAAATTATTTTTTCTATTATATAATTTCTTATTTTTGTATTCCTCACATAATTCATGTATTGCATCTATATAATTTTTAGAATATTTAAATCCAATTTTTTGAATTTTGTCAGAATTTAACCTATAACTTCTTGGATCATTTTTATCTTTGATTATTTTAATTTGGCTTTTAGTAATTTTTTTTACAGATCGTGCTATTTCAATAATAGATTTATTCTCATAACCTGCATTATAAATACCGGAATATTTTTTATTTTTATTTAAAAAAAATTCATAAATTCTACACATATCTATAATATGAATATTTGGTCTAATTTGTTTGCCACCAAATACATTTATAATATTATTTTTAAGAGCGCTAAATGTTAAAATATTTACAGTTAAATCAAGCCTCATTCTTGGAGAAAAACCGCATACAGTTGATGGCCTAATAATGAAAGGGATTATTTCTTTTTCGTAAGATAAAATAATCCTCTCTGTAACCATTTTAACTTTATTATAAAGTGAAATTGGTTCAAGTTTTGATTTTTCTGTGACTTTTTTTTCTTTTTTAATTCCATAAACTGATCCTGAAGAAGCATAAATAATTTTTTTTATTTTTCTTTTTTTCATAAACTCCATTAAACGATATGTATTTAATGCAGATGTTTCCCAGCTTAAATTTTTATCAATCTCTGCCATTGGATCATTAGCAATAGACGCCAGATGTATAACTACATCGATTTTTTTTTCTTTTACCCTGTCTATGTGTGCATAATCTATTTTATAATTTTTTAATCTAGTGTGATTTTTTAAATAATGCCCAAACCACTGGGTATCCACATTAATAATTTGATGATTTTTTTTTAATAATCTTGGAATTAATGTGCTTCCAATATATCCCGAACCACCTGTAATAAGAATTCTCATTTTTTATTGTATAAATGATGTTAGTTTGATTTGCAAAATAATTAGTTAAATTTGAAAATTAATTCTTTACCATTACAAAATGATATTATTATGTTTTTTATTAGTATATTAAATAGAAAAACTCTTAAAATAATTTATATATATAGAGATGAAAGCTGCCTACTTAAATAAAATTAATTCGCCTCTTATAATATCGGATAGTATTAAATTTAACAAATTAGAATATGGTCAGGTTTTAATTAAAATTTATTATACTGGTATTTGCAAAAGTCAAATTTTTGAAATTTATAATGGTAGAAATAATAAAAAATATATTCCACACCTTTTAGGGCATGAAGCTACTGGAATTGTTATTGATAAACATAAAAGTGTCAAAAAAGTTAAAAAAAAAGATAGAGTAATTTTAACATGGCTCAAATGTAAAGGCATACAATCAAAAAACCCAATTTATTACGACAACTCAAAAAAAATTAATAGTGGAAGTGTAACAACCTTTAGCACTATTTCTATTGTTTCAGAAAATAGACTTTTAAAACTTCCAAAAGATATATCATTAAGAAAAGGTGTAATTTTAGGATGTGCTTTTCCAACTGGAGCAGGTATGATAATAAATTATATAAAAAAACCAACCAATAAAAAAATTGCTTTTGTAGGACTAGGAGGAGTTGGTGTATCAGCTTTACTAGCAAGTTTTAATTTGGACTTTAAAGAAATTTATTGTTTTGAACTCAATCAAAAAAAAAAAAAATTTTTTAAGAAATAACATTAAATCTAAAACAAAAATTATTTACTCATCAATTGATAAAAAAAAAGTAAAAAAATATGAAAATTATTTTGATTTCGTAATTGAAAACTCAGGATCAGTTAATGGAATTCAAGATGGTTTTAAAATGCTCAAAAATAATGGAATTATGATTTTTGGATCTCATCCTCACAAAAATAAAAAAATTAAATTGGATCCATTTGATTTTATTAAAGGAAAAAAAATTTATGGATCATGGGGCGGTGGACTTGATTATGAAAAAAATTGCAATAGGATTTTTAAAATTTTTAGAAGTATAAAAAATTTTGATCGATTATTTAATCAAAATATTTATAGTTTAGATAATATAAATAATGCTATCCGAGACTTAAAAAGTTCAAAGATAGTAAGACCAATAGTCAAATTATAGTGTTTAAATAAAATGAAAAAAAAAGAAAATATATTAATAAATGGCTGCTCTAGGGGCTTAGGAAAAGATTATATGAAATACTTTAAATCTAAATTTAACGTTTATGGGTTAAGTAGTAAAAAAAACAATAAAAAAAATATTTTTTATTATAATCCTTTAGAAAATGTAAATATAAATAAAAGCACGTTAAAAAAATTAAATAATATAAAAATTGATCATGTTATTCATTGTTCTGGTGGCGGATTCAAAAAATATGATAAATATCTTGGACTTCATGAACTTAGAAATTTATTTGATATAAATTTTTACTCTATTTATGAATTAAATAGATGCTTAATAAAAAACAAACCAAAAAAACATAAATTGAATATAATAATGATTAGCACTATTGCTGCTTTTGAAAATAAAGCTTCTATAGGATATTCTGCTGCAAAATCTGTTCTTTTAAATTATAATAAAAATTTAGCAATTAATTTCTCTGAAGAAAAAGTTGTTACAAAACTAATTATACCAGGTTCTTTTCTTTCAACCAAAGGCTCAATGTCAAGATTAAAAAAAGAAAATAAAAAGATTTTCAAAAAATTAGAAAATTTAATGCCATCAGCTAAAATGCAAACTTCCAATGAAATATTAAAGTTTACCGAACTTCTTTTAAAACAAGAGTCTGATTTATTAAACGGAAGCTATGTTTCTTTGTCCAATTTAGAGTCAAAATCAATTTTCCTTTAAAAAACATAAAATTCGCCAAAGTTATTTAAGCTATATATAGTAACACCAACAGAAATACATTAAATCTAAATAACAATATATTATTTACTTTACAGTCCTAAATATATATTGTTCAAATATTGAACATAAAAAACAATTTGGATCTATTCAACTATCCAGTTTTTTTAAAATAATGCATAAATATGATAAACTTTAAGGATGAAATTAATTAAATGCCAGGCTTTGAGATAATAGACAGTTTAGAAAAAAAAGAAGTTTCCAATATATTTGAAAGAGGAAAAGGTGTTTTATTTAGACATGGTTTTGAAAATATAAGAAATAATTCCTTTAAGGTTGAAAAATTTGAAAAAAATTTTTCAAATAAATTTGGTTCCAAATATTGTCTTGCAGTTACCTCTGGAACTGCTGCATTAAGAGTAGCTCTCGCAGCCAAAAAAATAGGACCAGGTGATGAAGTAATAACCCAAAGTTTTACCTTTGTAGCTACAGTAGAGGCTATAATTGAGTCAGGTGCAAAACCCATATGTACAGAAATAGATGAAACTTTAAATATGTGTGCTAACGATTTGAAAAAAAAAATTTCTAAAAGGACTAAAGCGGTAATAGTCGTGCACATGTTGGGCACGCCCGCAAGATTAGATTTAATAAAAAAAATTTGTGACCAAAATAAAATTATATTAATAGAAGATACCGCTTGGGGAATCGGGGCAAAATTTAAAGATAAATATTTAGGAACAATTGGAGACATGGGTACTTTCAGTTTTGATTTTGCAAAAACAATAACCACTGGCGAAGGTGGCATGATATGCTTCAGAAATAAAAAAGAATACAAATCTGCAAAAGCTTGGCATGATCACGGTCATGAAAATAATCCTAAAGTACCGAGATGGGAAGATACCAGATCTTCAGGTGGTTTTAATTTTAGAATGAATGAATTACAAGGAGCGGTTGGAATTGCTCAATTAAAAAAGTTTAGAAAATTGTATAGCAAACAGTCAAAAAATAGAAAAAAAATAATAGAAAAAATAAAGAGAATTAAACAAATTAAAATAAGAGATGTACCCAAAAATTCAACAGTTGCACCTGAGTCATTAATTTTTTCTTTTAATAATAAAAAATTAGCTAGTAAATTTAGACAAAAATTTTCAAAAAAAGGATACTCAACAAAAATATTACCAGAGGCAATTACTTGGCATTTTGCTGGAAAATGGAAACACATACCTGAATTGAATTTAAAAAAAAATCATTATTTTCAAAAATCAAACAAAATCCTAGATAAATGTGTTTCGATACCAATTTTTTATAAAATGAAAAAAAACTTTCCAGATTTAGTATACGAGGCTATCAAAGAAACACTATGAATTTTCAAATATCAGTAATAGTGCCTGTCTTTAATCGAGAAAAATATATTGGAAGATGCTTAAGGTCTTTATTAAGCCAAACTATGGGTAAAGATAATTTTGAAATAATCGTAGTAAATGATGGAAGTACAGATAGTACATTAAAAATTATTAATGCTTTTAAAGAAGATATTAAAATTATTAATAATGAAAAAAATATTGGCCTTCCTTATTCTTTAAATGTTGGAATTAAAAATGCCAAAGGTAAATATGTTGTTAGAGTAGATTCCGATGATTATGTAAATAGCGAGTTTTTAAAAATTCTTTATTTGTTTGTTTCTCTGAATAGTGATTATGATGCAGCTGCCTGTGATTATTATTTAGTTGATGATGCAGAAAATGTAATCAAAAGAGTTAATTGCGATGAGCAACCAATAGGATGTGGCATTATTTTTGATACAAAAAACCTAATTGATATCGGACTTTATAATGAGAACTTTAAATTAAATGAAGAAAAGGAATTAAGAAAAAGATTTGTAAAAAAATTTAATATTAAAAGAATTCCACTTCCTCTTTACAGATATAGAAAACATGGTTCAAATATGACTAATAAAATTTATGAATAAAATTAAATTGGGAAAAAAAATTGTAAGTTTTAAATCTTACCCCTATCTAATAGCTGAAATAGGAGTAAACCACGAGTGTTCAATTTCTAGAGCTAAGAATTTAATAAAACTTGCGAAAAAAGGGGGTGCTGATGCAGCGAAATTTCAAACATATAAAGCAGAACTAATAACTAGCAAATATGCGCCAAGTTATTGGGATACAAAAAAAGAGAACACAAAAAATCAATATCAGCTCTTTAAAAAATATGATTTATTTGATGAGAAACACTACAAAGAACTTTTTAAGTACTGTCGAAAAATAGGCATTGAGTTTTTATCAACACCATTCGATCATAAAGCTGTTGATATGCTTAATAAGTATGTATCTTTTTTTAAAGTTTCATCATCTGATATAACAAATTTTCCATTATTGAAAAAAATTTCATCTAAAAAAAAACCAATTTTGCTATCAACAGGAGCATCTTCCATTACAGAAGTTAGAAAAGCATATAATTTTTTAAAAAAACACAAATGTAAAGAAATAGTTATAATGCATTGTATTCTGAATTACCCCACCAAAGATAAGGATGCTAACCTTAATATGATTAGTTCTCTATCAAAAGAATTTCCCAATAATATTGTAGGATATTCTGATCATACTCTTCCAAATAAAGAAATGAACATAATAACAACCTCTTATTTATTGGGTGCAAGGGTTATAGAAAAACATTTTACTTTAAATAAAAAATTAAAAGGCAATGATCATTATCATTCTATGGACTTCAATGATTTAAAAAATTTAAGTCAAAGATTAAAGAAACTGAAAGAGATAATTGGCGATAAATCAAAAAAATTTTTAAAATCTGAACTTAAATCCAGAAAAAACGCAAGAAGAAGCATTGTTGTGAAGAAGTTAATAAAAAAAAATGAAATTATAAGATCAAAAAATCTTATTTGCAAAAGACCTGGAACAGGGATAGAGCCATTCAAAATTGAATTTGTTATTGGAAAAAGGGCTAAAAAAAACCTTAAAGAAGACTATATTATTAAAAATAAAGATATTTATTAGTGAGCAATACTACAATTATAATTCAAGCAAGGTCAAATTCATCTAGATACAAAAATAAAATTTTTAAAAAACTTTCTGATTATACATTAGTTGAGTGGGTTATAAAAAGATGTAAGCTAAGTAATGCTAATAAAATTGTTCTTGCTACCTCTAATCGAAAGCATGATAAAAAACTAAAACTTTACTGCAAAAATGAGGGAATAATATTTTTTTCAGGAGATGAAAAAAATGTTTTGAAAAGGTTTTATAATGCTGCAAAATTTTCGAAATCAGAAAATATAATAAGAGTTTGTGCTGATAACCCATTTGTAGATCCAAAAGAGATAAATGAATTAATTATTTCATTCAAAAAAACCAAAGGCAAATTTGATTACTACTTTAATCATAGAAACTTTTATGAAAATACATTTGCTGATGGTTTTGGTGCTGAAATGTTTAAAATTAATTTGTTAAGAAAAATTATTAAATCAAAAATAAATAATTCTCACAAAGAACATGTTACTTCATATCTGTGGGATAAAAAAAAATTATTTTCTTTTTATCCATGTAAAACTTTTATTCAAAAAAAATATCACAATATAATTTGTGATATCAATAACAAATTTGATTTTAGAAAATTAAAAAGTTTTATTCAAAAAAGAAAAATAAATATTAGATCATCAGGAAATGAAATAGCATTTTTACTTTCAAGTTATGAGATTGATTATTACCTTAATGATTTATTTTATTTAAACAGAAGTTTAGCAGGAGAAAATAACCGTAAAACTTTAAGGTATTTAAAAAATATATCACCCTTAACTATAAAAGGGTTTAAGTCTAATACTGAAATTTCAGGATGGACAGTACCAAAAGAATGGAGCGTTAAAGATGCTCATGTTTCTATTGATGGAAAAAAAATTATTGATTTTAAAAAAAACAATCTACATATCCCAAGTTTTAGCCAATCAATCAATAAAGCACTGTCTTTTAAAGAATTTAGTAAAAAAGTTTATACTCATAAAATATCAAACGCTATTCCATATAGGACTCTTTATTATAAAAAGGATTGGGGTTTTTGCTTAAGTAAAAATCAACTCAATTATATAAAAAAATATTAAAGAATTATAAAAAAACTAAAATTCAAGTAAAAATTGACAGTAAGTTTAAGAGTGGGCAAATGAACTATGGAGAAATCTTAATTCCAGGTAGATCAAAAAAGGAAATTTTAATTTCAACTTATATTTGTCATCCATCAATGGCTAATGATAATTTGAGTGGAGTTATATTAACTATTTTGCTTGCACGTTTTTTAAATTCAAAGGAAAATCTGAAATGGTCGTACAGATTAATTTTTATTCCAGAAACTATTGGTGCATTATCCTATATAAATAAACATAAGAAAATTTTTAAAGAGATAGATACTGGCTTTAATATTTCTTGTGTTGGTGGTAGAGGCAATTTTTCTGTAAAACAATCAGTCGATAAAAGTCATTTTATAAACGAATTGGTTGAGGATGTGTTAAGAAAAAATAAAATACGATTTAAGCTATTACCATTTGATATTAATGGAAGTGACGAAAGACAATATTCTTATTTTGGAAATGAATTAAACATATTATCATTACATAAAGACAAATATTACGATTTTAAAGAATATCATTCATCTTTAGACAACTTGAGCTTTGTTAATGGAAGCCAAATTTTCGAAACAATTAATTTATATAAACTAATTATCAATGAATTAGAGAAACAAGAAATTTACATTTCCTCAAATAAGTTTTGTGAACCAATGCTTTCCAAACATGAATTATACCCAAGCTTGGGAGGAGCCATTAACCCAAATCAGGAACTTAACAAAAATTTAGATAATATTCTATGGATTTTATTTTATTCTGATGGAAAAAAAACATTAAAGCAAATTCAAAAAAAAATAAATACTAGCTCAGAAAGATTTAAAAAGATTATTTCTAAGTTAAAAGCTGAAGGATTGATAACGCATGTCTGATCATTTTACTCTAGAAAAATGTGATTTATTGGAATCTGACAAAATATTAGAGGTATCAAATCAGTCTAACTTATTTTGTAAAAGCTTTTTTCTAAATTCTCTTGATCAAAAATTTCACATATGGAAAGTAATACAAGGTCAAGAAATTAAAGCTATTGTTATTTTAAATGTTGATGACTCTGGAACTAAATCTATTGAAAATGATTTTGTAATACATAATGGTATTTTTTTTAATCTTGATAATAAAAGAATTTTAGTAAAGAGAAGAGAAGACCAATTTCAAATAACAGAGTTTGTAATAAATGAATTAGTAAAAAAGTATGAAACTATATTTTTGAGTTTAGATCCTTCAATTATTGATGTAAGACCGTTTCAGTGGTTTAATTACAATAATGATGGTCCAAAGTTTAAAATAGAGGTAAAATATACATCTATTTTAGATACATCTGAAATGAAGAAACAAAAAACAGATGAAAAATTAAAAATTTTTAAAAATTTAGAACCTGTTAGACGATACAGCATAAGACAATCTTTAAAGGATAAAGCAAAAGTGGAATTTTCAAAAGATAACTTAAATTTTTTAAATCTTTATAAAGTACTTTCAAAAAAAATTTACAAGAGTAATTACAAAAAAAATTACAATGTTGTTGAAAAAATAACAAAAAATTTAATTGATAATAAGTCTGGAATTTTCATAAATACAAGAGATAAAAAAGATAATTTACTTTATTCAGCTTGTTGTGGCTGGGATAATAATAAAGCTTATTATTTATTTGGTGCCGGCTCAGAAAAATTTAAAAAACCATGGCAAGGAACTATTGGACAGTGGTACGCGATGAGATATATAGTTGAAAAAAGTAAAATTTATAAATTTGACTTTGAGGGGGTAAATAGCCCAAAAAGAGGATGGTTTAAATTAGGTTTTGGAGGAGATTTAATACCTTATTACCAAGTTAAATATGAAAAGTACTAAAAATAATAAATATATACCAATAAACAAAGGTCATTTTTTTGATCTTGAACCCAAAGATAGATTGGATGCTTTTACTGCAAAAATCTCAAAAGGTTGGGAAGATGAATATAAAGAGTACAGACATCTTTGGAATGAACTTCCAAAAAAAAGGATAGTAAGAGATTATCCATTATTAGTTGATTTAGAAACAGTGTCTCGCTGCAATTTAAGGTGTCCCATGTGTCCTACAGTTACCCAAGAATTTGTAGATAAAAGAGTGACACCATTTAAAAGAGGACAAATAGATGTTGAGTTAGCAAAAAAAATAATTGATGAGGTAGCAGGTAAAATTTATTCATTAAGATTTAGCTGGATAGGAGAACCCACTCTCCATGCCAAACTTCCAGAATTAATTAAATATGCAAAAGATAGAAACATTAAAGAAACCTCATTTTTAACAAACGGATTTAAGCTCAAAAAGGACTACTTCATAAAATTAGTCGATGCCGGTATTGACTTGATAACAGTTTCTATAGATGGAATGGATGAAAATTATAATAAAATAAGATATCCACTAAAATTTAATGAGACACTTAAAAAATTACAAGATATTGCAGATTTTAAAAAGGCAAATAATTTAGATAAACCTCTCATTAAAATACAAGGTGTTTGGCCAGCTATAAGAGAATATCCTGAAAAATTTTATAATACTTTTTTACCAGTAACAGATTTAATAGCCTTTAACCCGTTAATTGATTATTTGCATAACGATAAAGACATTGTTTATGAAGATAATTTCATATGCCCTCAACATTATCAAAGAATAGTAGTTGGTTCTGGCGGATCAGCTTCGATGTGTAGTAGTGACGATTTTATGGATATTGAAATAGGGGATTTTAGAAAAAATTCTGTTTATGATATATGGCATGGAGAGCAATTTAATAAGGTAAGAAAAACTCATGAGGAAGGTGATTTTATTAAAATGAAACCGTGTAAAAATTGTTATTATCCTAGAAAGGCTGCTCCCGATGAACAAGCAGTAATTAATGGCAGAACAGTAAGTATTGAAAACTACATAAACCGTGCTCAAAAAGTCGGTGAATAATTTCAATGAATCATGCCAAAAATTTAAATAGTTTTTTGTGCAAAAATCATAAAAAAAAATATTGTATGATTGTAGGTAATGCAACAACCGCAATTTATTTTGCTTTGATTTCAAATAAAAAAATTAAATATGTAGGTGTTCCAAATAATTCATGCATACATCTTCCAATAGCAATTACACTTGCCAACTGCATACCTGTATTTATTGACATAGATAATGATAATTATGGAGTAAACTTAAATCATTTGAAAAAAGTTAAAATTGATTGTTTGATAAGTGTCCATTCCTATGGAAAACCATCGAAAATAGATCTAATTAAAAAGATATGTAAGAGAAAAAATATCTATTTGATAGAGGATTGTGCTGTGGCACAAGGAGGATCATATAAAAATAATCCATTAGGATCTTATGGAGATGTTTCGATTATTAGTTTTGGGAAGGGAAAAGTCATTGATGCTGGGTATGGAGGAGCTTTATTAACAAATAATCTTCAAATAATTAAATTTTTAGAAAATAAAAAAAAAGAATTAAAAAGTTTAAATAAGGTCTCGTTAAAAAATATAGAGTCAATTAATAATCTGCATACGAATATCTATAATAAACACTATCTACATAATAAAAAAGTTAGTATTAAAAGTTTTAAAAGTAATATAAGAAAAAATTCTAAGCATTTCCTTTTGGATATTCCTTCAAATAAAATTAAAATTATTTATTTTAAATGTAGAAAACTAAGAAAATATATTAATTTACGAAGAAAAAATTTTAAAAATCTTAGAAATGAAATTTTAAAATTAAAAAAAAATTATTTGAAAATACCTGATATTACATCGGGAGAAATTCCTTGGCGACTTAATATCTTTTTTAATTCAGTTAAAAAAAGAAATTTGATGATGATTAAATTATTAAGCTTAAAGATCAATGTAAGCAGTTGGTACTCTGGCCTAGATTTCTTTTTTTATAAGGATCTTAAATTGAAAAATTCCAAAAAGCACTCAGATGCAATATTAAATTTGTGGGTTAATGAAAATTACAATAGTTTATATAAAAAAAAAATTTTAAAAGTATTAAATAGTTTATGAAAATTTTATCTATATACTCAAGTTATCCAAGTTCTGTCGCATTAACAATCGATAATAAAATTATTGCTGCAGTAAATGAGGAAAGATTTACTAGAATAAAAAATGATGAGAGATTTCCAATTCACTCAATAAGTTTTTGTTTAAAAAAAGCAGGAATTAAAGCTAAAGACTTAGATGGGGTAGCATTAGCAAGTTTTATTTCTCCTTTTGATGATGTTCTTGTAAGAAAAAGTCAATGGAGCGTGTCTGATTATATAATTGAACAACAAAAAATATGGAAACCTTTACTCGTAGACAAAACAACAAAAAAATTAAAATCTTTATTAGAAGTTTTTCCAAAAAAGATTGATTTTAAACAATATCCAGAGACATATTGGAAAAAAAACTATAAAGATCCAAAAAGAAATGAAAAGCATTGGAGAAATCGTGTAGACATAGTTGCAAACTTTCTCAATATTTCAAAAGATAAAATTAAAAGAATTGATCATCATAAAGCTCATGCATATTATTCTTATTATACTTCTAATCTAATAGGGAAAAAAACTTTGGCCTTAACTGCCGATGGAATGGGTGATGGATTAAATGCAACAATAAATACTTTTGATAAAGATTGTAAATTTAAGAGACATTATCAAACTAATATTTGTAATATTGCAAGAATTTATAGATATACTACATTGATACTGGGAATGAAACCAAATGAGCATGAATATAAGGTCATGGGGTTAGCTCCTTATGGAAAAGAAAAATATTCACTAAATTCTTATAAAGTTTTTGCAGAAACTCTTAAGGTGTCTGGCACCAAATTTGTTTGGAATATAAAGCCTTCGGATAGTTATTTTTGGTTCAAAGAAAGATTAGATGGTCACAGGTTCGATAGTATTGCTTGGGGTTTACAAAAATGGACAGAGGATTTGTTAACTAAATGGACAGCTAACTGTATGGAAAAATATAAAATCTATAATGTTGTTTTTTCTGGAGGTGTTGCAATGAATATTAAAGCCATGGGAAAAATATCAAACTTAAAAAAACTTAAAAATATTTTTGTTGGTGGATCAGCAAGTGACGAGTCTTTAAGTGTAAGTTCTGCAATATGTCTAAGAGAGGAGCTTTCCAAAGATAATAAAAAATTTAAAAGAATTGAAAACCTTTATTTAGGCCCAGAAGCCACGTTTAAGGATGAGAATTTTCTTATTAAAAAAATTAAAAGAAAATATAAAAATAAATATAAAATTTTAAAATCTGTAAATAATAAATATGTTGCAAGGAAGCTTTTGGAAGGAAAAATTATTGGCAGATGTGTTGGAAGAATGGAATTTGGTCAAAGAGCGTTAGGCAATAGGTCAATTTTAGCTGATCCAAGAAATAATGACATTAAACACAAAATTAATTCAGCTATAAAAAATAGAGATTTTTGGATGCCATTTGCCCCTGTAATCCAAAAAAAAATCTCTTCTCAATACCTAATTAATCCCAAAAATATTGAGTCTCCCCAAATGACCATCGGTTTTCAAACAACAGAGGATGGTCATAGAGATATGGCCGCAGGATGCCATCCAGCTGATAAATCTGCTAGAGCTCAAATTTTGGAAAGAAAACATAATCCAAACCTTTACGATTTAATTGAAGAATTTAGAAAATTTACTGGTGTTGGAGCCTTATTAAATACTAGTTTTAATCTTCATGGTTTTCCAATTGTTAATACACCAGAAGAAGCTTTCCATGTTTTTATTAATAGTGAATTAGATGGACTCTTGCTAAGCAACTTTTTTATTTTAAAGAAATGAATTTAATTTTTGTAGTCACAAGATTATGGCGATATTTAAATATTTATTTTTTAAAACCTTTTGATGCAGTAAACGATACATTAACTAGCTATTTAATATTTAACAATCATTCTCTTAAAAATAATTATATAGAGCTGGGTTCTGGCGATGGAATGTTTAGTTATATTATGTGTGGTGGTAAATTTCCATTAGAATTTGATAGATATTTAGATGTAAAATTATCACAAAAGGATATTTTTGATGTTCATAAAAAAAATTTTTTACTTAATCTTGATGTAAAAAAAACAATAAGACCATTAATTTCTATAGACGCAAAAAAAAATCATGTGATAAAAATAAAACAAATAGGGTTTTCTAAAAAGGCTGTATTGTCAAGTTATGAAAAATTAACTTTAAAAAAAGAAAGTACAAAATTAATATTTTACTACACAGCACATGGAGTAAAAAATTTTAATAAGAGCGTTAACTCAGCTTTAAAGATATTAAAAAAGAATGGAAGAATTATTTTTTTAGTATTTGATGATTATGTAAAAAAAAACTTTCTTTGTTATTTTCTTTATAGAAAAGGTTTTTTGAAAAATTTTTTTAAAAATTTAGATAACAATAGATTTAAAGAAATTTCTAGTTATTCAAAAAAAAGTTCTGAATGGAGAATTTTTTTTAAAAGCAAAGGTCTTAAGATTATAAATGAGAGCAGGGGTTTATCTGGTGTGGCATGGCGATTTTATGACATTCAAACTAGACCTATTCTTAAATTATTAATATTATTTTTTAATTTTTTTCCAAAAAATTTTAGAAGAATTTTAAAATTTGTGTGGATGATAACTTTGTATCCTTTTTTACTAATATTTTTCATAGTTTTTTCTAACTTGTTAATTAAATCCAATAACAATTGTTATTTGGTATTTGAATTAAAAAAATAAGAAATATTTTTCTAAATTAAAATATATAATTTGATTATCAAAAACACTTTACTGATTTAAATTAAAATATTATAAACTAAAATTAGAAATAAATGCTAAATTATAATTTAAAAAAATTTAATGAGGACGGATTTGTTGTAATACGAAATCTTATTCCTAAAACAAAAGTTTTATCAATTAGAAAAGAAATAAATAGAATTTCAAAAATATTGATAAAAAAATATAAACCACCGTATGTACACTTAACAAAAGATCAAAAACTAAATACAGCTCATCATTTAAATAAAATATTCCCAAATTCAAAATTAATGCGACTTGCTAACAGTAAAAAAGTAAAAGACTTTTTAGAAAAAAAATTTGAGGAAAAAGTATTTATGCAAAATTTTGAAATATTTGCTAAACCAAATAAAACTGGTAAAAAAGTACCGTTTCATCAAGATAATTTCTATTGGAACATTAAAAAAGAAAAAGCTGCGAATTTATGGATAGCTTTAAATAAAGTTAATAAATCAAATGGTGGATTAGTATATTTAAAGGGCAGTCATAAGCTAGGTTTAAAAAAGCATACAAAGTCAAATACACCAGGCTCATCACAAGAAATTAAAAAAAAAATAATTGATAAAATAAAATTAAAAAAAATTTCTCCAAATTTAAATCCAGGGGATTGCATAGTTCATCATTGCACTGTAATGCACGGTAGTAACAAAAACACAAGTCAAAGAAACAGATTGGGTGTCGCTATTAGGCTTGTTTCAAATAAAGCTACAGTAGATCATTTAAAAATGAAAAAATATTTAAAAAGTTTTAAAAATAAAAAAAAATCTAAGTTTTATTAACAAGAACCATATAAATAAAATCTTTACAGTTCAACTATTGAACGCTATAAACGTTCAAATTTTGAACATGAAAAATCAAGACGAATTTGAAGTACTTAGAAAAATAGGATCTAAGCCAAAAGCTACACAAAGACAACTTGCAGACGACTTAGGTTTTAGTTTAGGAAAATTGAATTACTGTATTAAAGCTTTACAGGAGAAAGGTCTTATAAAATTTAAAAACTTTAGCAATAACAAAAATAAACTTAATTATTTGTATATTTTGACACCTAAAGGAATTTCGACCAAAACAAAACTAACTATCAATTTCATGAAAAGAAAAATGAAAGAATACGAAGAGCTAAAGAGGGAAATAGAAAAATAATTATATGTGGATTGTTGCAAAAATAAAA
>MDTG01085993.1_pt1 | contig 22631 bp, 15 predicted proteins | sample 811421 | NCBI WGS metagenome assembly MDTG01 (sample SAMN05326645, study PRJNA326480) | marine metagenome | isolation source: seawater | place: Pacific Ocean: South East | collected 2011
CAGCCGAAGCCCTGCGCATTGTCGGAGATCAGCTTCAGGCCTTCGCGGTCGCAGATCGCCTTGAGGGCCGGATAGTCTGCCGGCTGACCGAACAGGTCCACCGCGATGACGACTTTCGGCGTCAGCTTGCCTTCGGCCTTCACGCGGGCGATGGCGGCCTCAAGGCTCGCCGGATCCATGTTGTAGGTGTCGGGCAGGATGTCGACGAAGACCGGCGAGGCGCCCGTCCACGGCACGACCTGCGCCGTGGCCACAAAGGTGAAGGACGGGCAGAAAACCGCGTCACCGGGGCCGATTTCCCACGCCATCAGCGGCAGAGCGATGGCGTCCGTGCCATTGGCGCAACTGACCGAATGTTTCGCGCCGCACCAGGCGGCGAGCTGCTTTTCCAGTTCCGTCACTTCCGGGCCGAGCACATAGCGCCCGCTCTCCACCACGGAGAGGATGGCGGCGTTGACTTCGCTTTCGATCCGCTTGCGCTGGGCCTGAAGGTCGATGAAGGGCAGGGACATGGCGGCGGACTCCACTCGGGTTTGGACAATCGCCCATGCGAATACGGTGGGTGCTGCGGCGCAGCAAGTCACGGATGGCTACAGACTGTTGTGGGGGGCAGCTGAGGCGGCTTTTCCGCCGTTTGCCGGAGGTGGATGAAATGGTTGATGTCACATGCCAAAAGGGACAGGTTACGCTGGGTTTCAGACAGTTGCTCTGGCCAGTTCCCGGGGAGACCTCGTTGCGTATCTTGATCTTCGCCCGGCATCTGCCGCCCAGTGTTTCGGGCGGCGCGCGCCGACCCTATCTTCTGGCGAAAGGACTTGAGGCGCTCGGGGCCGATGTCCGGATGGTTGCGCCGGTTCTGCCGGAGGATTTCAGGGGCGTGGCAGTCCCGCACCCCGCACCGGAGCCGGATATTGCCAGCTTGCCTGCGGAATCGCCTGGTTTGCCGGAGCGGGTCAGGAACTGGGCCAGAGCGAATCTCCTGTTACCGGATCCTGATCTTCGCTGGTCCCTGCGCGCAGCAAAAGCGGCCAGGGCGATGACGGACTTCCAGCCCGACTGGGTCCTTTCGACCAGTCCGCCGGAAAGCCTGCATCTTGCCGCGTGGAAATATGCTCGCCATGGCCGGGCGAAATGGGTGGCAGATTTACGCGACAGCTGGCTTGCAGACCCCTTGCAGGCTGAACGTCGGAAACCGCTGCGCCAGCGGAGCGAACGCCTGATGGCGGGGTGGCTGCTGAAATCGGCAGACCTGCTCATCGCGCCGACGCAGGTCATCCTTGATGAAGCGCAGGCCCTTGCGCCCTGCCGCTCAGCGCTGCTGTTGCCTCAGCCGGGGCCCGATCCGGTGCAGCTGAAACCCAGACCGCGGAGCGACGACAAGATCGTGATCCTCCACACCGGCAGTTTTTCCCTGTCGCACGACACAAGGGGCATCAACCCGGCGCTGGAATTGTTCAGCAAAGTACATGCACGCGACAAGCGTTTCCGTCTGGAGCTGATCGGGCGACTGACCGATGCCGAGACGGAGGCGGCGCGGGCAACCGAGGGGGTTGTGGTGCGCAGGCCGCTCAGCTTGCAGGAGACCTGGGCCGAGCAGGCATCGGCGGACATCCTGCTGTTGGTCGCTGCTGAACGGACCGAAGCGGAACCAGGCAAACTTGCGGAATACCGGGCCATGGGAAAACCAATTGTCTGCCTGGGCGGTGGCGCCTGGCGCCGCATGCTGGCGGGAACGGATGAAGACCCGGTGAGCCTGCTTCTGTCGATGGCAGATGAGGCCGTCCGGGGGGACTTGGCAGGCAAACAGGCTGGTGAACCCTTTACAGCTGCACAGGCTGCGCAACGCCTGCTCGATGCGATGGTTCGTTCCTAGTAATTGCCCGCTACCAGTCCGCCGCCGGACCCCCCTATGCAGGATCAGAAGGCGCATATCCCAGAGTTGCTTTTTGATTTTGCATCTATCAATCAGAAGGCGCATTTCCCAGAGTTGCTTTTTGATTTTGCGTCTACCAATATGACCCCAGTGATGAGATTCTCCGGATATGAGTGGGGGCGCCGCTCGATTGTACCAAAATATGTATGTTCACCGAAAGGCAAGCAAGAGTTCCAATCCTGAAGTGCCGGACTTGCTGTAGACAACCTCATCCGTTCAATTTGAAAATGCCCGCGTCGGAGGATGGGGCGGGCCGATTATAACCGTATACGGAAGAAATATTTATGGATTACCGCTTCCATTTTCCCGAGAGTTCGTCCAAGCGAAACGAGATGACGTTCAAATATGAACCGATCCAGCCGTTGATCCTGCTGGAGCTGTGCTCCCGGATCGGGGCGACCCGTTTTTTCGACGTTGGCGCGAATATCGGCTTCTATTCATTGGTGGCAACGCTCATTCCAAGCGTCAATGAAATTTACGCATTCGAGGCAAGTCGTGAGACCTTCGACGAATTGGCTTTAAATGTCCGCATCAACTGGCTCAACTCAAAGATCAAAGTGGAAAATAAAGCGGTCTCCAGCGAGAACGGTTTTGTCACCTTCCAAATCGCGTCTTCCTTGTCAGGTATTAATAGTGTTGCCGAGACCAGCATCCATCGCAGTGAACTGTTCAAAGACACGGTTTCAGTCGAATGCATAGCGCTAGACAACTATGCCGACGTGACCGATGAGGTGCTGGCGCTGAAAATTGATGTGGAGGGGCACGAGGCGCACGTAGTGCGCGGCGCGCGGAAGCTCCTTTCTGACAATATCTGTGTTATCCAGATCGAAGACTATGGTGGGCAGGACCGCGAAACGTCAGCTTTGTTGCATGAACTCGGCTACACCAAAATTACTACCGCCAAGAACGATCATTACTATTCTAACGCCCCGGTCCTGCAGGACGTGCGGGAAGTTCTTGGATGTATGGAGCGCGCGGCTGGAAGGTTGATCGATCTATACCTCGGCAACTGGCCTCCCCCCCGCCTGGTGGATGCTCTGAACGTGACAGGTGATGTCGCGAACGGTACAGCCCGTGCGTCATGCCAGGTCAAACAAGGCATGTTCGATAGCGCGCAGGAGCTGGAATATGCGTTTTACATCTACTCCAATAACTCCAAGATCGGACAGGTCTGGTACACGCAGGACGCAAACCTGAATTTCGCCCTGCCAGATGAATGCCGCGGCACGGAAATCAGTGTCCGTGCTTTTGTCCGAGCCAAGATGGATCCGGAAATGAAGATCGCCCACACTGTGAAGATCGGACGTTACGGCTAGCCTTTGACCGGTTTACGTGTACGTTCGTTCAACTGTTCGATCAGAACGGCATGGATTTCCACGGTTTCGATCAGGCGCTGGATCCACTCGCCGGCTGACAGGCCGGTGGACGGGTCAAAATTTTCTTCGTTCGGCATGGAGGTGAGGTGGCGTTTTTCCTGCCAGTGCCGGGCATAGCCATCCAGTGTGAGGGGGTCATGCGCACTGCCGATCCGGGCACGGAATTTCCGCATCGGCGTGTGGCGGGAATCGGCAGGCGCTGACAGTGTCGGGACATCTTCGCCATCTGGCACTCTTTCCGGACGGTTCTGCCCCACCGCGCGGGCATCCCACTTGTTTTCATCGATAGCGCCGTCGAGAACCTGATCAAAAACATAGCAGCTGAGCAGGGTGTTATCGTCATAGACGGCCTGGGCGGCGATCGTGCCGGGACCGTGTTCACCGCCGGCTGGCATGCCGACGACGAGGCCGTTGTGCGTTAGCCGCATTTCTTCAGCTGGTGTACTTCCACCCGCAACGTAGAAGGCGATGCCGGTGCGTGTAGAGGACGTGCCGCGATAGGGATGAAGCGCGGCGAAATAGGGGGAATTATCCGTATACAGTTTGATTCCGGCATTTGAGTGCGCTGCGCTGTTCGTTCCATTCCAGGAGCACGATGCCAGCATCCCCTCGCGGATCTCAATTCTGTCATCTGTAGGCGAGGAGCCAATCCCGATATTTCCCGTCACTGGGTCTGCGATCATGGCAGTAGTATAATTGATGCCATCCGGGGAGACCTTGATCGAGAAGGCATCATTGCCGAGCAGGCCCATAATTGCGCGGGAGCTATATCCTTTCTGGAAGGCGATACGGGCATCGTCCGGACTGGAGACTTTGTTGAGCGTCAGGTTGATGTCATCGTCTTCGGCGGCAAACAGCACAGAAGGAGTGGTCGCGTTCAACCGGTTCGTATCGTCTGCGGTGGCATTGATGCCCAGGCGGGGGAGGGCGGAGGTGCCGGTCCCCACCCAAGCGCCGGAAGTGAACACTGCCATGCGGGCTTCATCGGCAACCCATGCGCGCCACCCTTCTGCTGCTGGATAAATCTCCCATGTGCCATCCTGCCAGGTTACGATCGACAGATCGGTCCCGACCCATGTGCCAGTCGCGCCTGCCGGAACGATGTAACGGTCTCCATCCGCCGGGCTGGCAGGTGGGGCAGCCAGGCTGGCAGAGAGAACGCTAAGCTGAACGAGTGCGTCCAGCCGGCGCAGCGCTTCATTCACGGTGACGTGCTTCTGCGCCTGGTTGGCGAGCAGGTAAGGCAGGGCGAGGTTTGGGGATGTGTCCATGAAACTGTTCTCCGCATCGTGTGGAAACAGCATATGGAAGCGACTTCTCCCGTTGGATTAGGCGGGGGGCAGGCGAGGAAGCAAATCGCTGTAGACCCCGGCAATCCGCGCGGCGATTTCGGGCCAGGTGCGGGTCTTGTGGATCCATGCGAAGGCAGCCTGCGTCATGGCGGTACGCGAGGCCTCATCCTGCAGCAGGCCCTGCAGGGCTGCCGCCAGCGCCGTTGGCGAGCCTGGCGGAACGATCACGCCTCTGCCGTCAGCGGCAAATTCTTTGAGCGGCGGCAGATCTGACACGATGAGTGCGGCCTTGCCCGCCATCACGTCCAGTGGTTTCAAGGGGGGGACAAGCCGTGTGACAGGCGAATCTTTCCTCACCAGTGGCGCGATGTCGATGAACGCATAAGCGGTGCGGGCGTCCTCTGGTGTGACGCGGCCTGTCCAGCATATCTGGCCATCAAGTCCCAGCCGTTTTGCTTCGTTTTGCAGGGCCGGCATGTCCGGCCCATCTCCGATGATCAGCAGCTGGAAGGGAACATGCTTCAGCGAGGCACAGGCCGCGAACAGGTCTTCGAGCCCCTCATAGGAGGTTATGGAGCCGGCAAAACCGATCACCGGACGGTCATCCAGGCCCCAACGGGCTTTGAGCGCTGAGGCTGCGGCCGGGTCGGGGGCCTGGTCTGGCGCCACGCCATTCGGAACCTGCACGATCCGCTCAGACGGGATGCCTGCGTCTCGGAACAGATCCGCGATGGCTTCGCCGTTCACGAACAGGCGGTCTGCGGCCTTGGCTGTCTCTATTTCCATGCGCCGTTGGGCACGATAGCCGAGTGCACCGGCATAAAGAGGCTCCACACTTTGCCGGGTGACTTCCCAGAGGCCGCGCACCTCATAGATGAAAGGCAGGCCGGCCCGGCGTGCAGCCAGCGCCGCTGCGCGGCCTGTTACGTGGTTGGATGCCGCGTGCACCAGCGCCGGGCGGGTGCGCTGAATGTCCTCGAACAGGCGATCCGCATAGGCGGCGACATAGGCGTCCAGGCCATTCGTCTCCGGAATGACCGGACCGATGCGGTGATAGAGGTTTGTCAGTGTTTCCGGGATGCCTGTGTCATTGGCCGGGGAGCGCAGAGCGCCCTGAGCCTCCCAGCCCAGCGCGGACAGGGCGGTGAGGATTTCGTGCGAACGACGGGCATAGCCGTTTGTCTGGTCTGGTTGGCCGGTGTGCAGGGCCATCAGGACACGGCGGCTTGAAACTGGCCCTGCCGCCTGCGCTGCAGGGGTCGGCCAATCCGGCCCGTCGCGGACAAGGCGCGTCAGTTCGTCGGTCCGCGAAATGGCCTCAATCAGGGCCGGATCCGTCACGTGCAGGGCTGGCCGCGGAAGGTCAGTGCCTGACAGGATATGGCGGCCCAGCGTTTTGACGGTGGATGCGCTGCCAGGGCCCGGTGCTGTGTGGCGCAGTGCATCATCCGGCAGGCCGCACTCAAGGCCCAGGATCACCCGCCGCCAGGCGCGCGCATTCAGGATTTCCCGTCCGAGCGACCAAAGGCGGCCCGGCGCGGAGATGAGGGCACGCGGAGAGCTGGCAGCCTCGGCGAAGATTGTCGCCGCGCGCATGCGGAGACTGGACCTCAATTGCGTGACTTCGGCACGTAGCACCGCATTTTCCCGCTGCAGGGCATCAATCTCTGCTTGTGAAGACAAATCAGTCCGGGGGGCTTCGGGGGAACGCATCGTGCTCTTTCCTATCGGGCTTCCGGGGCTTAAACAAAGCCCTTCTGTCATCAGGGCATCGGGAACCGCATTTTTTTGATCAGATCGTGGCTCTCAAATCTCCGCAGGCATCTTTATGTCATGGGGTGCCGCCTGAAAGGGCCGGTCAGGGCGGCAGCGCTCGATCCTGCGCTGCCGGTGCGACTGGAGCTGGGAGAGGCGGCAAGCAGCGCGCTGATTGTGAGCAACCTGCCAGCAGGCCGGTATGATGTGCAGGTGGCCGCTGACCGGACGCCGCCAGTTGTCGGCCTGCGAATCTGGGGGCCGGGGTTTCCGGTGGCTACGGGGACGGTGACGGCGGACACGCCGATGACGTTTCAGCTGGATGGTGCGCGGGGCTATCTTGTGCTGCAGGCAACCGGCGGGCGGGCGGGGGGCCATCTCAGCCTTTCCTATCTCGGCCCGCCTACGGAAAACCGCCCGGACCTGGCATTGGATCGCCGTATTGATTTGGTTGTGCGGCAGATCCCCGGCCTGGCGGATGCCCGGCAGATGCGGATTCAGGCGGACGGTCTCGTGCTGGCAGATGCAGCAGGCCGGGACATACATCACTGGCCCTTTTCCGGAACAGACGAAGCAGAGCCGATCGCCATCGCGTTGGACAGGCGCCTCCCGGACATTCGCCATGTCGCATTGGCAGATGATGCAGCCTTGCATGGGCTGCATCATTATCCGGGTTTCTTCTTCCGGACGGGCGAGGTGGCAGCAGACCAGGCCGGGCGCCCGTTGAAGGTTGGCGTCCTGGGCCATGACTTCAAATTCATCGATATATATCTCTCCTATCTGAAGTCTGTCGGGCATTCGGTCCGGTTCGATACCTGGGACTGGGCCGGGCCACAGGATCTGGTCCGATCACGGGAGGTGACGGCCTGGGCAGATGTCATTCTGTGCGAATGGGGGCTGGCGAATGCCCTGTGGGCGAGCCGGCAGGCGCCACCGGAAAAGCCTCTCATCGTGCGTTTGCACGCACAGGAAGTACGCGGAGCCGCGCAACGTTTCGGCAGGCGCATCGACGCCAACCAGGTGACGCAATTGGTTTTCGTTTCGGAGACTATTCGTCAGCAGGCGGTTGACCTCTATGGCTGGCCAGAAGCGATAACGTGTTGCGTGCCGAACTTTGTGTTGCCGGAGCGGTTCGAGCTCAGCAATTGGCCGCATAGTGGTGAGGGTGTTTTGACGCTCGGACTGGTCGGGATGACACCTGCATCAAAGCGGCTTGACCGCGCGTTGGATCTTGTCGAGGCGTTGCAGGCGCGCGGCTGCCCTGTGCGTCTCAGGGTAAAGGGGCGTCATCCCGATCTGGCAGGCATCAGAGATGTTGAGCAGGCGTATTACCGTCAGGTCTTTTCCCGCCTTGAAAATTCGCCGGACCTGAAGCGGGCGGTGGTCTTCGATGCATGGGGGCGAGATATGCCCGAATGGTATCGGAAGGTGGATGTTGTCCTGTCCTGCAGTGATAACGAGTCTTTTCACTATGGGCTTGCAGATGGAGTGCTTGCTGGATGCCCGCCGGTTGTGTGGCCCTGGGAGGGAGCCGCAGAGACCTATTCTGCTGACTGGATCTGCGCGTCAGTCGAGGACGCGGCCGAGCGCGTTCTTTCCTTCAGGTCGATGGGGGCGGAGCAGGTGACTGATATGCAGGGGGCAAACCGCGCGCTGGTCAAGCGCCGCTATGGACGAGAGCACATATTTCGTGAACTGACAAAGATACTGTCTGCCCCATTTGAAGGGGCAGACTGATCAGCAGAATTCCCGGGCCGCGCTCATGACAAAGTCCAGGAATTTTTCGCCCGAATAGTTGGTTTCGATAAACTCCCGGCCAAGGCGGGCATTTGCCTTAAAGGTGTCGGGAGCCTGTTGTGCCAGGATGTAATCGGATATTTCGGCAACCGATTTCTTGATGAACTTTTCCGGGTAGATGTACTCAACGCCCTCCCAATCGAGGAAGACGCCCTGGGCGCCACCCGCGAACCCTTCAGCCGGGGCGAGATGGAAGCTTTCCGGTGCTTCACGGTCGCTCACCGATAGGACAAATCCGATCTTGTGCTCGTAGAGTGCCTTGGCGATATCGGCATGCCCGTGATGGATCACGGCGTCCTGCAGTCCATGGTCGGCAATATACTTCGTGCACGCTTCAAAATATTTGCCTTCCACCGGATCCTTCGCAACCCAGGAAACTTCCGCGGCTTGTTTCCCAAAGACATGAAGCCGGAAGTCTGGATCTGTCTCGCGTAGCCGGGCGAGTATTTCAAGCGCCCGCAAAAGCCCCTTGCGGGAGGGAAGTGTCCCGATGATCGCCAGATTTTTCAGGCGCGCTTCATCGAATTTGGGGTTGAAGGCGCTGGTATCCACCGGGTTGGGAAGGAGGCGTACTTTCTGACGATCGAAACCGAAAGTTTCTATCAGTTTCTCGAAATAATAGACCGACACACAGAAGATGCAGTTTATGGCGTCGATCTTAGCTCGGTGGCCGAAGTCACGGCCCAGCTCAAACCGATGCATGCGCGTGACGAGAACCTGATTGGCGCGTTTGTGCGTGGACCACCAGACTGCATTTTCCAGCAGCCATTCGCACCAGACGATCTCTGCCCAATCTCGCATGGCCAGGCTTTGCTTTTCGTCATGGGCTGCGTGTCCTGTCCACTCATCGAAGCGGATATCGAAGCGTTGTGCGAGCATGGGCTCGACTTGCCTGGCGAACTTCAGGTCGTAGCCGGAGATGACGAGGCGCGGCTTCAGGATGCTGCGGATTGCTTCGACGTCGCCTTTGTGGATTGTCTCGACAATCTCGCGGTAACGCGCCCCGTATGTATAGTTCCGTATCGTGTCCCAATGCTTGCGGAGGAAGGCGGTCAGCTCCTGATAGGTTTCGTCAGGTATGTCGCCGGTGTTGAACCACATCAGCGATTTCAGCACAGTCTGCAGGCCAACCTGCAGCCGTATCTTGCAGAAAGAGATTGATCGTGTCGCCAGCCGGCTCTCTGCCTCTTCCCAGACTTGCAGGTGGTTCTTCAGTTCACGGGCGCCATATCTCTGGGTGCTGGAAGGGGTCCAGCTTGCGGACTTGTGATAGATGAAGGTCGGATGGTCGATATATTCGACCTTCGCCGCGTGGCTGAGCACATCGATCAGGAAAAGCGTGTCTTCGCCGATCCGGATGTCTTCGGGCCACATGATGTCATTGTCGATCAGCAGCGAGCGCCGGATAAGAGAAGGCGTCGTGGTGCTCTGCTTCGCGATAATCAGCGCGATACGGTCGGTCTCCGGAAGGCTTGCTTTCCAGTCTGCCAGCGTGTTCCGGGCGATCTCGCGGCTGCCATCGTCGACAATGAGATAACCGCGGACGATGTCGGCCTTGTGGGATACGGCATGCTGAAGGTGGGTTCTGATCGTGTCCGGATAGATCACATCGTCGCAATCGAGGAAGAAGATGAAGTCCGCTTCCGAGAGGCGTGTGCCGACATTGCGTGGCCGGGAAGGTGACCCGCTGTTTGAGGCAAGTCTGTGCGCTCGCCAATGCGGCTGTCCGGCAGCCTCTTCCTGCAGATACTCAAAAGTTCCGTCTGAAGAACAATCGTCCACGAAGATGACGTCGAAAGTGCCCTCCGCGGCATCGACCTGCCGAAGCGATGCAAGGCACTTCTCGATCTTTCCCCTGGCATTGTAGCATGGAACAATGATGGAAACTTTCGGTGCAGAAATCGTGTCGCCCACTTGTCATCCTTTCGTTGCGATCTATTCCCGGACGGGTATTCGATGTCGTCCGGTCGCAGGTTTTCTATATACAGTAGGCCGACTTCGACGCGCCTGAATGACGGTCGCGGATCGTATCGAGGAATGTGCCGCCTTTGCCGATGATCTGATCGTGAACCTTTACCTGCTCGTACAGATACTTGTGGTCACTGCCATAGTGCATCAGGTCCCCGTCGAAATACTTCAGGTGCAAGACCGCTTTTTTCAGCGTTTCCTTTTCCTCGGCCGTATCGTCGCCGACCAGCGCAAACCATGGGGTTTCAATGAGGTTTTGATCAGGCTTGGCATAGGTCAATGCATAGCCTTCCGACAAGACGTCCACGCCGTAGCGATTGTACTTTTCGTAAAACGCGGCGACCTCGGTGTCGGGGACATCCTTGTCGACCAGCAGAAGTTTCCTTGCGCCTTGCAGGTGCTGGGCGGTGTTTTCCAGCCGCCGGATAGCCGCGGTTGCCCCGGCATCGTCGCGGACGTCCGCAACGAGCGTGAGCGGCGTGGCGGGCGTCAGGTAGGGAATTTGTGCCAGGTCCAGAACCTGAAGGAAGCGGTTCTCATAAGTATGGTGCTCAAGAACCAGATGCAGCGCTTCATCCCGCATGCGCTCGATATCGCTTTCCGAAAGGCTCTTGAGCCTTTCGGGGTGCTTGTCCGCGAACAGGACAACGTCCCCGAACATTTCTTCCATCCCGCGCGAATAGTTCGAGATCACGAACGTGTTGCTCGACATCAGTTCGAATGCGCGGCGGGCGAACATGGTGGTCGAGTCCGTAATGGAATTGATATTTATGCCATACACGGCGGACTTGAAGACGTCGGGTACCCTGTCGGCTGGAACATTTTTCCGTATGTAGGGTTTGAATTCATCCGGGAACAGATGGATTGGATCTGGGTTACCGTAGTACCGGTCGTAAATTTCAAGCTCGATCCCTGCATCCAGAATGCCATGGAAAATGGTTTCCATGTCCGCGCAACGGTCCGGGAAGTAGCTGTACCAGCTACCTGCAAATGTTGCGGAACGTGAGCGTGGCCCGTTTTCGATCGGGTTGTAGAGTTTCGGGTTCGTGGCAAAGGGCAGGGCTGCGACGCTTTTGCAGCCATAATCGTCCTTGTACCGAGGAACGCATTCTTCTGCCGTGGTCATCACATGGTCAAACAGCTGGGCTGTCTTTACGAAGTCGTGAACCCGGTCCTCATAGTGAGCCGGATCTTCCTTGTTCCAGAAAACGGTGGGAATTCCACGTTCCCGGCAGGTGTCCAAAATGCCAAGAAGTTCGGTGCGGTTCTCCTTTGCAAAACGCTCGCTTGCATAGACCTTGCCTTTCCATGGGCGGCGGTCCGAGTCGACGCCGGACCAGGCTGATTCACAGAAGAACAGATCGAAATCATTGCTTTCAAAAGCTTCTTGCCAGTTCGAGGGCTCAAAGGTGACCGCGTTGAATTCATCCTTGAAGGAAAGATAGCTGAACTCATCACACAGAAGGGCGACCTTCATGTCCTTTGGTAGCTTTGCGGTACGAGGTGCAGCAGGCCTGAAAGCGGCTGGTTTCCGGACGGAAGGAAGCGGTGCGGCAGGGGTAGTCTGCTTGACCGATGTGGCCGGCAGCTTCGCTGGTGGGGAGGATGCTCTTCCCAGCAGATGATCGGCGACACGTTGTTCGGATGCAGAAAAGTCTACCTGGCCCTGAAGGGCGGCGATGATTTGCCTGGCCATCTGGTTGAAGCCCATGTCCTTGAGGCGGAAGGCCAGCCATTTCTGACGGAACGGTTCCGGATCGACAGAAGCTGCGAGCGATGCCAGGAGCAGGCGGGCAAATGGATCTGCAACATAACGTTTCTTGGCAAGAGCCGTAGCGGCGTTAGCCAATTTGACGGGCTTTATTTTCAGTAGACGGAATAATTCCAGAAGCGGCTGTGTCCAGCGCAGATCCTGATCGCGTACCAAAGCGTGTTGGAGAGATGTGGAAATACCATCCGGTGTTGTCTGGGCCTGCGCTGACTGGATTGCTGCAAGTGTTTCCCGCGATTTTGAAAGTTCAGCGGCAAGGCCCGAGATTTTCTGGGCAGTCCCAGACGTCGGTATCTCAGCTTGCGCCCGTGCGAGTGCGTTTGCGGTCTCGGAAAGTTCCTTCCTGACAGAGGCAAGTTCCTTTTCATGCTCCAGCAGCTTCCGCGTTTTTGTCTCAGCCAGTTCCTTTTCTCGCAGTTCAGCAGCATGCAGGTCTTGCCTGAGCGCCTCGAGGCGCTGGGTTTCCGCACGGAGCTGCTGGTTCAGCGCCGCATTGCTGTCGGTCAGTTCCTTTTTGTCCCGTTCAGCAGCATCCAAGTCTTTCCTGAGCGTTTCCAGTTGAAGATTGGCTTTGTTCGCATGTGAATCAGCGCTCTCCCTTGCTGCTCGCAGTTCGTCGATTTGGGCTGTTAGTGTTTTGCTTCGCTCGACTTCGGCGTGGAATTTCTCCCATGCAAATGACAGGCGTCCTGAAATGTCCCGTGCTATGCTTTCCCGACGGTCATGCCCATTCTTCAGATAGTATCTGTGACGCAGAAGTTGGCGGAGAAGTGTTTCATCATAGTCGGCACCAAGCTCTTCTTTGTGGGTGAACAGATTGGTGATGTCTTTGTTGAAGGAGTCTCGCAGATGGTAGCCGAGCGTTCGGAGATATGATGAGATCTCCTCAAATTCCTCATAAGTCCTGCTTTCTACATAGAGCAGGGGGCGCGCCGATGAGAGCAGCTTTTCTGCGCCGCGCAGGACGTCCATCTCCATGCCCTCAACATCAATCTTGATCATCCGGATCGTTTCGGGGTCTTCGATATCGTCGAGCGTGACAATCTTGATGGATGCTTCGATGGAGTCGCCTAGCGAGAGGCTCTGTGCGCCGAGGTTTTCCGGCTTGAGGGTTGAAAAATAAGCGCGGCCGGCCTCGCGGCCTGCGCCAGCCTCAATCACCGAGACGGCTTCCGACAGTTCGTTCAGGGCGGCGCTTTGCCGGATTGCTGTGGCCAGGGGGGCGTTTGGCTCGAATGCCGTTACCTGTGCGCCTGCCACCGCGGCCAGATACATCGTATGGTTGCCGATATTGGCCCCGACATCGAGGACCCGGTCGCCAGGCTGGAGCCGGCTTGCCATGTCCTCCAGCATTTCGAGTTCATAGGGGTGTTGCGATTCAACAATCCCCTTCTGGATGTAATCTGTCTCGCGATTTGGCAGAACAATCCTGTAGCTGACCTCCTGTTCGTTCAACGTAACGATGTCTGCTGCATCCGGTGGCGGGGCCGTCGCGGCATTTTTCGATTGAGAGGTTTTCGCGACTGGTTTGCGTTTCGACACATCGGCCTCGCTGTGTTTGGTTATGCTTTGTCGGATGTGGGGACAGATCTCGGAAGGAGAGGCTTTATATTCAGGGGAATTAGAAAGGACAATGTTTGCAGAGGTGCGTGAGGCGGGCCTGCCGCGTTGAGGTAGTTGGTTCTAATATGAGCATTCTTTGGCAATGAGCTTGTAGACTACGAACCCATCCTGATAGTGGCTAGATTTTTGGTGAATCGATGTTGGGTAGGAAGTATGAATGCAATTCCTTTGATCGTTTGCGGCATGGGGCGCAGTGGAACCAGGACCGTTGCAGACATTTTGTCGGCGCATGAAAGAATTCAGCTTTATGGTGAAATTCCGCCTCAGATGATTGACGCGTTTATGACGTTTCTTGACAAGGTTGATCTCGGATATTTCAAAAACCCCCAATTTACGGAAGACTGGAAAGCGCGAAAACTCAATTACCTTTATGAGTCCTTCAACGCCCTTTCAAAGACATACGCCAAGAAAACAAAGGATTCATTGCTGGTTTGCGGCTACAAGTCGCCCAGGCACGAAATGCATTTCAAAAAGCTTGAAAAACATTTCAACAATGCCGATGCATCCGCCCACTACATTTATTGTACGCGCAGTGCGGAGACCTGCTGGGCTTCGTATAAGTCCATGCCTTGGAATTCCTTTACGCTGGAGACGTTCTTGGAGGACTACAAGCAGTCATTGCGTGAATATCACGTGATGAAAGAGGCTGCTTCTGAGCGCGTTCATGTGTTCTCGCTGGATGCCTACACGCGTGCTCCGGATCGATACGAGTATTTCAAAACTCGATTTCTGGTGCCTTTGGGGATTGAGGAGAATGAACGTGTGCGCGCCACCATCGAAAGCAATCTGAACCGGAATGCGACCGTGAACGTGACAAAGCAAAACCGAAAGGCGCTCTTGTCTGAAGAGGTTGAAGCCATACAGAAAGATCCGGACCTGCCAGCTCTGCTCGCAGGCGTTGCTGGGGTATAAAGACACGCGAGCACAAGGGTTTATCGCGTGATGTTTATGTTTTCTTTGGGCTCTCCTGACGGGAGTTTCCTGGAAAGTCGCGGCGCATATCCGGTGGGGCAGTTGGCCCCGTTTCGTTCCCTTGTAAGTAGGATCGCCCTAGCCTTTAAGGCCGCATTACACTAGTCGCGAGCGAAGGTGTTTGCCTCGGTTGCATAGGCTGGGGAGCCATGGTTAGTACCAGTCCGATTCGAGATTGAAGAGTATGAGTGTTTCTCCGCAGATTGATACGGTGACCAAAGCTTCTGCCGAGAAACGCGAAGACGCGATGGCGGAACTGGCTGCTGGGGCTCACAGCGCCACCGCGCCCTCGGGTAGGGGGCAATTCGGTGGTGCGATGTTGCAGGATTTTTCCGAGTCTTTGAGGCGCTGGCGGGTTGCCGCCTGGTTGGGTTGGAAAGATGCCGTTCTGCCCTTTCGCCGGACTTATTTCGGGCCGTTGTGGCTGGTGATCCAGACCACGGTATGGCTGGTGATGATCGCTGTGCTGCTGGGGCCTTCTCTCGGCCAGGGAAGAGAAAATTACATCGTCTATGTCGCGGGTGGGATGATCATTTTCCAATTTTTCACCGGCTTACTGGTTGATGGGGCTGCTTCGTTTACGCGGGATGCTGGACTGATTCAGAATATCCCGAACCCGATGACGCTCTATCTGCTCCGGGTGCTGTTCAAGTCGCTATTCCTTTTCCTCGCGCAGGTGCCGGTGCTGATTGGCGCCTACGTGATTACGGGGGTCGGCATAGATTGGCAGGCTTTGTGGGCTGTTCCCGGACTTTTGCTGTCAACCTGGGTCATCCTGGGCGCAGGGCTGGCGCTGGCTAGCATAACACCGCGGCTGCGCGACATTCCGTTCGCGCTGAATGCAGCTATGCGGGTTCTGTTCTTCGCGACACCGATTTTCTGGTTGATGGACGGGCGGGGTTTGCGCACGCTAGCGGCGAACCTCAATCCTTTCGCGCACCTGCTGAATGTGGTCCGTGAGCCGCTTCTTGGGCACCCTGTTCCGGTTCACTCTGTTTATGTGTGCCTCGCTTGCGGCGCTGTCAGCTGGGTTATCGGTATCATCCTGTTCAGCCGGGCCCGTCCTCATATTGCATCTCAGCTGTAGACTCATGAACCAAGCGCCCATTTCCCTCAAACATGCCAGCTTGCAATTTCGCGTGCGCACAACCAAGCGGACAGGCCAGATTGTATCTCCCCAGCAAGCAAAAGTCGGGGGGCGGCTGATCACCACACGTAACCATGCTCACCTGCTTGCTTTGGATGACGTCACCCTCGACATTAGCGAGGGGGATCGCGTCGCCCTGATCGGCCATAACGGGGCGGGCAAGTCTACGCTGCTGCGCCTTCTTGCTGGTATTTATACGCCTACCTCGGGCACATGCGATGTGATCGGCAAACGATCCTGCCTATTGAGTGTCGGCCTTGGTCTGAGCGGCGAGGCCAGCCTGCGGGAGAACGTGATTCTGGCGTTGACCCTCTATGGTGAAACGCACAAGCGGGCGCGTGAACTGCTGCCGGAAATTCTGGAGTTTGCTGAGCTGACAGAGTTCTCCGACATGCCGCTGCACACCTGTTCGAGCGGGATGAAAGCTCGTCTCGGATTTGCTGTTGCGACCAGCGTTTCGCCGGATGTGTTTCTTGTCGACGAAGCTTTGGGGGCCGGCGATGCGCACTTTGCAACAAAGTCGAGCAAACGCCTCGCCAAATTATTTGAGGACTCACGCGTCCTGGTGCTGGCCGCGCATTCCGCCTCCATCCTCAAGAAGTTCTGCAATAAGGCGTTGTGGATGGAGAAAGGCAGAGTGAGAGAATTCGGTGATCTGGATGTCATCCTTAAGCAGTATAGCAAGGCCATGTCCAAGTGACCGTGTTGCCCGGTAGGGGCCATCGCTCTATTGGCATTGCAGGCGGAAGGATGCCATCCGGACATGAGTTCCTCGGTACGCATGCCACTATTTGATCAAAGGTTTGAGTTGTGAAGATTTTCGTTGTCGTTGGAACGCGACCCGAAGCGATAAAGATGGCGCCTGTTTACAAGGCGATCGCTGACCAGCCGGGCCTGCAACCTGTTCTGGTGTCTACAGGCCAGCATCGGGAAATGCTGGACCAGGTTCTCAACTGGTTCGGACTGACACCGGATCATGACCTCAATCTGATGGCGCCGAATCAGACACTTTCGCATGTCATGTCGGAAGCAATTAAAGGCATCGATCGGCTGATCGATTCGGAAGAACCGGATGCCTTACTGGCGCAAGGCGATACGGCGACTGTGTGCGCTGCTGCCCTTGCGGCCTTCAACCGAAAGTTGCCGTTCGGTCATGTGGAAGCCGGCTTGCGCACGCACAATCTGGACCAGCCCTATCCAGAGGAGGGCTACCGTCAGATGGCAAGCCGCGTGACCCGCTGGCACTTCTGCCCGACCCGCCGTGCCTTCAACGCGCTTGAGGACGAGAAAGTCGGCGGTGAAAAGCTGCTGGTTGGCAATACGGTTGTCGATGCGCTGGTCGATACAGCCGAGCGGGCAGGCGATCCGCAAACGCCGCTGACCCGTCCGCGCCTCGTGCTGATCACCGGTCACCGCCGGGAGAATCATGGAGAGCGCTTCAACACGGCGTTCGACGCCATTGCCGAACTCGCCCGCAGCCAGCCAGACGTTGATTTTGTCTACCCGGTCCATCGCAACCCGAATGTACGGGATGCCGTTTTCGAACGTCTGGACCAGATCGCGAATATCAGCCTGATCGAGCCGGTGGCCTATCCGGAAATGGTGGCATTGATGAAGCGGTCGTCGCTGATCATCACCGACTCTGGCGGCGTGCAGGAAGAAGCACCGACGTTCGGCGTACCGGTGCTGGTGATGCGCGATGCCACCGAGCGCCAAGAGGCCGTTGAGGCCGGTGTTTGCGAACTGGTCGGTGTCGATAGGGCCCGCATTTTGTCGCGTGGCCAATCAATTCTTGAGGCGGGGGACAAGGCCCGGCTCGGGGAGGTGAAAAACCCGTTTGGCGATGGTATCGCTGCGCGCCGTATCGCACAGGTGCTCGCGGGCGTGCCTGTTGACCCATTGAACATCTGAAACATCTGAAACATCTGCGCTGGGAAACCGGCATCTGGCAGAGAGGGGAATTTTCCATGCCGGGAGTAAAGAAGATCATTGTCGTGGGGCTTGGCTATGTCGGCCTGCCGACAGCCGCGCTGCTCGCACGCGCCGGTTATGATGTGCACGGCGTCGATATTGACGACAAGATCATTGATTGCCTGCAAAACGGTGATTGCCCGCTTGGGGAGCCCGAGGTCGCGAGCATTGTGTGCGAGGCACTTGAGTCCGGCCACCTGCAGGCGTCCAAGACGATGGAAACAGGGGATGCCTTCATCATCTGTGTTCCAACGCCGATCCGTCCGGACAAGACCGCGGATCTGCGGATGGTTGAGTCCGCGGTCAAAAGCATGGCCCCGTTTGTGACCAAAGGCGCGCTCGTTATTCTGGAATCCACCAGCCCCATCGGGACAACGCGCAATGTGATTGCAGACGGGCTGCGCCAGCAAGGCCTGGATCCTGTGGAAGACCTCGACATCTGTTACTGCCCGGAACGGGTGTTCCCCGGCAAAACAGTGAGCGAAATCCTGCACAATGACCGCGTGGTCGGCGGTCTCACACCGCGTGCCGCAGAGAGAGCCAAGGCGCTTTACGAATCGTTCTGCGATGGAACGCCGGTCACGACGAGTGCGGAAAGTGCCGAATATTCCAAACTGATGGAGAACACGTTCCGCGATGTGAATATCGCCCTGGCAAACGTCTTTGCGCGCATTGCCGAAGAAGCGAGTGTTGACGTGCAGGAGGTCATCAATCTGGCCAACCGTCATCCGCGCGTCCAGGTGCTGTCGCCTGGCCCGGGTGTCGGCGGACACTGTATTCCGGTTGATCCCTGGTTCCTGATTGAAGGGCGTGACGCGCTGACGGGGCTGCTGCGCACCAGTCGCGAGATCAATGACAGTCAGGCCGAACGCTTGCTGGACCGTGCCGAAGAGGCCGGGCTATCGCGCGGAACGAAAGTGGCCATTCTTGGCGCTGCCTACCGGGCTGATCTCGATGATGCCCGCGAGTCGCCGACCGAGCATCTGCTCAGCCTGCTCAGCGAACGGGGCTATTCGTGGGTTACACATGATCCTTATGTGACGCACATGCATATGCATGGCGGCGTCGAACCTAACCTGACAGCAGATCTGGATGTTGCGATTAGCGAGGCGGATGCGGCCTTTATCATGACCGATCATGCGGTCTATCGAGGCCTGTCGCCGGAAAAGCTGCTGAAGATGAAGAGCCGTATTGTCGTCGATGGTCGGCGTATGCTGCACGACAGGAGTTTCACGGACGCCGGCTTCACAATTATCCCTGTCGGTGCGCCGGTGATGTCGGCGAAAGGCTAAGGTGCTGGGGGCGCCTTTCCAGATTCAAGCTTCTTTGCCGACGCGTGTTTGCTGAGCTGGAGGTTCCTTCTCTGCGTTGGGGTTTGAACTCGGCACGTGTTTGCTGCCGGTGACCGGTCTGACATGGGCGGCGCGGCTATTCAGCAGGTGCGGGTTCCAGGCCATTGTGCGGCTCAGCGCCCACACCGGCACTTTCCGCGGATCGGTCTTCCAGTCCGTACCCCGACGGATCGACATGGCTTTGCGGAGGCCATCCCAGGTGCCGCGTAGCGTCGCCGAAAAGCAGCCGATGAAAGCATTTCGGAAAATCAGATAGATAGATAAAACGATGTGTACCGGCAGCGTCAGAAGAAGCAGCAGCAAGGGCATGTTCTTGGCATAGGTCCAGATCCGGTTGCGTGTCCCATGATAGGCTGAGAACTTGCTGTGCTTGCCGGTGATGGCACTGCCCATATGATGAACTATCGCGTCGGGCAGGAAAATGCAGCGCTCGTCAGCCAGCTGCATCCGGAAGCCGAGATCGACGTCTTCGCAATAGCAGAAGAAACGCTCATCAAAGCCACCATGTTCCAGAAATAAAGTTCGGTCGTAGATGGCAGCTGCTCCGCAGGGGCTGAAGCACTCGCCTTCGGCGGGCATGTGTGATGCGGGGTGCCCGAACCCGCCTCGCCAGGGAAGGCCGAAGATCAGATAGGCATCGCCCGCCCCATCAATATGGTCAGGGTGTGCCATGTCATATTGGGCGGATGCAAAAACGCGGCAATCGGGATGGCGCCGGGATGCGGCGGCAATTTTTTCCAGCCAGTCCGGCGCAGCTTCGGCATCCGGATTGAGCAACGCCAGCCAGCGCCCGGTGGCCATGTGTGCCCCCAGATTGTTTGCTGCGGCAAAGCCGAGATTATCTGCATTCCTGACAAGTTGGGCTGATGGCACGCCGGTAAAGTCAATCTTGTCTGCCGAGCCATCGGTGGAGGCATTATCAAGCACGATGACTTCGAAATTGCGGAAGGTCTGAGCCGCCAGTGAGCGGACGGCGGCGCAGATATAATCTCCGCCATTGTAATTCACGATGATTACGGAGAATTCAGGAGCTTGCATGAGGTCCGTCTTTGTCGCGTTCAATCAGCCGGAGAAACCGGGCGCCGGAGCATCCCCCAACAAGCCCTTTTTGTTGGCGGCATTCTAAGCACGGCGTCAAGCTTATGGCACGCCCCGGACACTGCGATTTCATGAAAAATAGTTTCATCTGGAACTAATAATTCTCTCGGTATATACTGCGACCATGGACACGACCGTACTCAAGAACCGCTACGAAAACGCGCCGCGGGCCGCTGATTTTACAATCGATCAGGCGTGGGATACCTACACGGCTGAAGAACATGACCGGTGGGACCGGCTGTTTCGCCGACAGAAAGAGGTCACGCAAGGCCGCGCCTGTTCGGCAGCGCTGGATGCGATGACACAACTGGAACTGTCTCCGTCAGGCATCCCGCACATGGGACGTCTGTCTGACCGACTGGAAAAGATTACCGGCTGGCGCATCGTACCCGTCGCCGAACTGGTGCCGGACGAGATTTTCTTCGACCATCTGGCCAATCGCAGGTTCCCGGCCGGGGCCTTCATCCGCCCGGAAGCCGAGTTTGATTACCTGCAGGAACCGGACATCTTCCACGACATTTTCGGCCATGTGCCGCTGCTGGCCAATCCGGTGTTTGCCGACTTCATGGAAGCGTACGGCAAGGGCGGCCAGCGGGCGATGCGCCTTGGCCAGCTGCACAACCTCGCCCGGCTCTACTGGTACACGGTGGAGTTTGGCCTGATCCGCGAAGACGAGGGCCTGCGCATCTATGGCGCCGGTATTCTGTCCAGTCCGCAGGAAACCGTCTTCGCTCTGGAAGACGACAGCCCGAACCGGATCGGTTTCGACGTGCAACGCCTGATGCGTACGAAATACATCATTGATGACTTCCAGCAGACCTATTTCGTCGTCGACAGTTTCGAAGCTCTGCTTGACACTTGCTACAAGGATTTCGGTTCGGTCTACGCCGACGTGAAAGGCCAGCCCGACTACGAAGCGCACGAGATTGCGCCAGGTGACGACGTGCTTCATCGCGGCACGCACGCTTATTTCGATCAGGGCGGACGAAAGAAGGTCTGACCGGGCGCCATCGTCACTTCCGCGCTTGACCCTTGAGAAAAAACAGAAGATCGACTTGGGATGCATTACGCCCCCCGTATTCTCGTCACCGGCGGTGCCGGCTTCATCGGTTCCTTCCTGTGCGAGCGCCTGCTCGACTCCGGCGCGGAAGTCCTGTGCGTGGACAATTTCTTCACCGGCCGGCGGACCAATGTCGCCCACCTCCTGGACAATCCGCGCTTCGAGATCATGCGCCATGACGTGACGTTTCCGCTCTTTGTGGAAGTCGACCAGATCTACAATCTGGCCTGTCCGGCGAGCCCGATTCACTACCAGTTCGATCCTGTCCAGACGACGAAGACGAGCGTGCACGGCGCGATCAACATGCTGGGCCTCGCCAAACGCACGCGCGCGAAGATCCTCCAGGCCTCGACCTCGGAAGTCTATGGCGATCCGGAAATCCACCCGCAGCGGGAAGAGTATTGGGGCAATGTGAACCCGATCGGCCTGCGCTCCTGTTATGATGAGGGCAAGCGCTGCGCCGAGACGCTGTTCTTCGATTATCACCGTCAGCACAATGTGAAGATCAAGGTCGCCCGGATCTTCAACACCTATGGCCCGCGCATGCACCCGAATGACGGCCGCGTCGTGTCGAATTTCATCGTGCAGGCCCTGCGCGGCGAAGACATCACACTTTATGGCGATGGCCAGCAGACGCGCAGCTTCTGCTTCGTCTCAGACCTCGTAGATGGCCTGATCCGGCTGATGAATTCCGAGGATGAGGTCACCGGCCCGATCAATCTGGGCAATCCCGGAGAGTTCACCATGCGCCAGCTCGCCGAGACGGTGCTGGAACTGACGGGCTCGAAATCCGGGATCGTCAACCGGCCCCTGCCATCGGACGACCCGCGCCAGCGCCAGCCGGATATTTCAAAGGCGAAGTCCGCGCTCGGCTGGGAACCGACCATCCCGCTCGCCGAAGGCCTGAAGCCGACAATCGAGTATTTCCGGAACGAGATTGCGGAGATGGTTTAGGGGCGGTTGCGCTTACGCTTGCGCGGCGGGCATTCATTTCCTCAAATCGATCCTCGATCGATTTGTGCGCTGAAGGCGCACCGGAAATGAATGGTGGGCCCGGCAGGATTTGAACCCGCGACCAAACCGTTATGAGCGGTCCGCTCTAACCAACTGAGCTACAGGCCCACCGAAGCATCCGTTTAGGCGGGTGCTGCACGGCTGGCAATGGGCCTGATGAAACCTGTCAAAGCAGGTAACGGAGTCTTACCGCTATTGTGGTTAATACGCTGAAACCCGGCTTAAATCTTGCTTTGGGGAAGCCATGACCCGCGTGCTTGTGACCGGCGGTGCCGGATATATCGGATCCCATACCTGTGTGGAGCTTGTCACGCGCGGGTATCAGCCCGTGATCGTGGACAATTTCGTCAATTCCTCGCCCAAGGCGATCGACCGGATCTGCCAGCTGACGAACTCCCGCGTGGACTGGTACGATGCCGATGTCCGCGACACGGTCCGCATTGCCGAAATCCTGTCAAAGCAGGAATGCAACGCGGTCATCCACTTTGCCGGGCTCAAGGCC
>MDTG01209805.1_pt1 | contig 22630 bp, 15 predicted proteins | sample 811421 | NCBI WGS metagenome assembly MDTG01 (sample SAMN05326645, study PRJNA326480) | marine metagenome | isolation source: seawater | place: Pacific Ocean: South East | collected 2011
CCCTGCCCCCAGCGACCCTGCCCCCAGCGACCCTGCCCCCAGCGACCCTGCCCCCAGCGACCCTGCCCCCAGGAGCAGCGCAGCGTCCGCGAGCGAGCCTTCCTCCCCGACGTCCTCCCCGCAGGGCGCGCAGCTCACGCTCGACGGCCTGCTCGCCGCCTGCGAAGGCGCCGCGGCTGGCGACCCCGACGCGCTGCGGACCCTGGCTGACCACCTGCTCGCCGAGGGCGCCGAGCCGCGCCGCGCCGCGCGAGCCCTGGTCGATCGCTGGGCCGCCGCGCGAGACCCGCGCGCGTTCGCGGAGCTGGAGCGCGCGGCCCAGGGCGGCTCCACGACCGCCGACGCGGCGCTGGGCGACCTCTACTCGGAGGGGATCGGCCTCGCGCGCGACGACCAGCGGGCCGTGCTGCACTACCAGCGCGCTGCCGGAGGCGGACAGGTCGACGGCCTCCACCGCCTCGCCATGCACTACCAGAGCGGCCGCGGCGTCCCTCGAGACCTGGGGCGAGCCCGCGCGCTCTTCCGGCAGGCCGCCGAGCGAGGCTTCGAGCCCTCGGCCGCGAACCTGGCGGCGCTCCTGATCGAGGTCGAGGACTACGCGGGAGCCTTGCGCTGGTCGCGCTTCGCGGCTGAGAAGAAGGTCGGCTACGGCATGATCGTGCTGGCCTACCTCTACGCGAAGGGGTTCGGGACCCCAAGGGACTGGGATCAGGCCTGGCTGTGGTCCAAGCGCGCGGTCGCGGCTGGTCAGGAGCAGGGGCTGCTGAACCTGGGCTCCCTGGCCAACGAGCGCGAGGGGCTGACCCGGAAGCAGCTCGAAGAGGCCAAGCGCGCGCTGCGCCGGCTGCTCGAGATCACCCAGTCGTCCGAGCGCCGCGACTCCGCGCAGCGTGAGCTGAAGCTGCTCGAGGAGCGGAACCGGTGAAGGTCCCACCCGGCGGACGGATCGGCCCCTTCGAGGTCGTGCGCGAGCTGGCGCGCGGCGGGCAGGGCGTGGTCTACGTCGCGCGGCACCCCAGCGGCGGGGAGGTCGCGCTCAAGCTGCTCCTCGACGACGACCCCGAGGTCCGCCAGCGCTTCCTCCGCGAGGCGCGCACCCTGGCCCGCCTGCAGCACCCCAACCTGATCCGCCTCGTCGAGGCCGGCGAGCTGCCGGGCGGGGTCGCCTTCCTCGCCATGGAGCTCGTGGTTGGCCACGACCTCGAGCGCGAGCTGCGCGAGCAGGGGCCGCTGGCGCCCGAGCGGGCGGCCGAGCTCTTGACGACGCTGGCCGAGGCGCTGCACTACTGCCACGAGCAGGGCGTGGTCCACCGCGACCTCAAGCCGGGCAACCTGCTCGTCGAGCAGGCCAGCGGCCGGGTCGTGCTGGTCGACTTCGGGCTCGTCCGGCGTCGCCGGCTCGAGCTGGCCTGGTCGACTCAAGACCTCGACTCGCTGACGCAAGAGGGTCACGTGCTCGGGACGCCGGGCTACATGGCACCCGAGCAGATCAGCCCCGAGTGGGGGGAGGTGGACCGCCGCGCGGACGTCTACGCCCTCGGCGCGACGCTCTTCGCGCTCTTGACCGGCTTGGCGCCCTTTCGCGGCGCCTTGCTGAGCGTCCTGGACGCCGTCCTCAACCAGGCAGCGCCCGACCCCCGCTCGCTCCGCCCAGGCCTGCCCAAGGAGCTGTGCGAGCTCTGCCTGCGCTGCTTGGAGAAGGACCCCGACCTGCGGCCGCGGGACGCCGCGGAGGTCGCGCGCGCGCTGCAGGCTCCCCTCGCCCCAGGGACTTCGCCTCGGCTCCCCCTCGCGCTGGGAGTCTTGGCCGGAGGCGCGCTGCTCGTGGGCCTCGCGTTGGGCCAGGGCGGGTCCGCAGCGGACTCCCCGCGTCCTCCCGCAGCGAGCGTCGCCAGCGGCGACCCGCTGCCCACCCCGAGCGCCCCCCGGGAGCCCTCGAACCGCCCTCCGCTCCCCAGCCCCAGTCCCAGTTCCAGTCCCAGCCCCAGTCCCAGTTCCAGTCCCAGCCCCAGCCCCAGTCCCAACCCGAGCGCGAGCTCCGGCCCCGCCCAGCTGCTGCGGAACCCGCGCCAAGGCGACCCCGAGGCCGACCGTCGGCGCGCGGATCAGCTCGTGCGAGGCGGCAAGCAGGCGGATCTGCCAGAAGCCGTCGCGCTCTATCGGCGCGCCGCGGCGGCTGGCGACGCGAAGGCCATGCACAGCCTGGGAGCCCTCTATGGGAGGGGCCTGGGCGTCCCGCGAGACCGGCGAGAGCAAGAGCGGTGGGTGGCCAAGGCCTCCCAGGCCGGCGATCCCCTGGCCATGGTCAGCTACTCCAGCCTGCTCTCGGCGCGCGGCCGCATGAAGGAGGCGCGCTCCTGGTTGGAGCGCGCGCACGCGCTGGGCAACCGCGCCGCCAGCATCGCCCTCGGCCAGCTGCTCGAGACCGGCCAGGGCGGTGATGTCGACCGGGCCAGAGCGCGCGCGATCTACCGCGAGTGCGCGCAGCGCGGCTTCGCCCCGGGCATGGCGAGCCTCGGGCGATCGCTCCTCCTGGAAGGCGGCGAAGAGCGCGAGGAAGGGCGACGCTGGCTCGAGCGCGCCTACGAGCTGAAGAGCGTCGAGGCCGGCTTCCGGCTCGGGCTCCTGGCGCTCGAGGAGGGACGGCGAGCCGAAGGCCTGAGGCTGATCGAGGCGGCGGAGCAGACCGGAATGAATCAGGCCCGCGTGAAGCTGGCGGACCTGCTCCTCGAGGGAGAGCTGCTCGAGGCCGACACCAAGCGCGCCATGAGGCTCTACCGCGAAGCGGCCGAGGCAGGCTCCTCGGCGGGGCTCTTTCGCTTGGGCGAGTGCTACTACACGGGCAAAGGCGGAGAGCGCGACACGACGCAAGGCGAGCGCTTCGTGCGCTCCGCCGCCAAGCGAGACTACGGACCGGCGGCCGCCTTCTTGGCGCAGATCCTGCTGAAGCGAGAGGACTTCGCCGGCGCCAAGACGTGGGGGCGCACCGCCGCCGAGCGCGGGGTCCTCACGGGCATGGTCGCCTACGCCACGGCCCTCTGCGCCGGCGAGGACCCCCAGCCGCGCGAGGCGCTGAAGTGGCTGCGGAGAGCTGCGCAGGGCGGGTCACCCGACGGCATGGTCGACTTCGCGCGCCTCGTGGTCCGGCTCGACGCTCGCGAGGCCTTCCCCCAGGCGCGCGCCTACGTCGAGCAGGCCCGCGCGCACGTGGACGCGCTCCCGCCCGCCATGCAGGAGCGCGCGCGGGCCGAGCTACGCGAACTCAGGGCTGCGCTGGGACGCTAGCCGGCTCCTTACCCTCGTCCTCCTCGACCGGCGGCGCGTAGGGGCTGAGCAGCTTGACCCCCAGGTAGAAGAGCGGGGTGTCGATCAGGGCCACGAGCAGCTTGAACGCGTAGGTGCCGACGATCAACGCGATCAGCCACGACACGCTCTTGGTCCCGCGCGTGACCACGTCGCCCCAGAAGGTGATCGTGAGCACGCACACCGTGTCGACCAGCTGGCTGACCATGGTCGAGCCGTTGTTGCGCAGCCAGAGGTGCTTGCCCTTGGTCAGGCGCTTCCAGAAGTGGAACAGGTGCACGTCCACGAGCTGCGCCACGAGGTAGGCCACCATGCTGGCCGCCGTGGCGCCCCACATCAGCCCCCAGATCTGCCCGTAGAAGGCCCCGGGCTTGGGCACGCTGGCCGGGGCGCCGGCGCCCCCCATGGCCTGGTGGGCCTCGGCGTAGAACTGGCCGTGAGCGTCGAAGGGCGCCGCGGGCAGTCCGAAGCCGAGCGCGCACACACCGAGCAAGAACACGTTCAAGCCGAAGCCGGTCCACACCAGGTAGCTGGCCCGCCGCTTGCCGTAGAGCTCGCACACCAGGTCGGTGGCGAGGAAGGTCACGGGGTAGGGCAGCACCCCGATCGCCAGCTGGAAGAGCGTGATCTTCTCGCCCAGGATCGGGAGGGTGAAGGTCCAGCCACCCAGCTCGATGAACTTGGTGATCCCCAGCACGTTCATGGCGACCATGGACGCCAGGAAGATCCCGGCCAGCACCAGGAAGATCCGCTCGCGCAGGGGGTAGTCGTCAGCGTTCGTCGGCGCGTTCATAGCGCTCCAGGGTGAACGATCGGGAGAGAACAACCAAGCAGAACGGGCGGGAGGTCTCCCCTCCCGCCCGCTGCGTGGGACCCGAGCGGCGCTACTTCCAGCCGGTGCCGTTGAGGATCCGCTCCGCCACGATGCCGAAGCGCTCGCGCGCGTCGGGCTTGCTCGTCTCGACCTCGAGGATCTCGACGAGGTGGAAGCCGGCCTCGCTCTCGAAGACCTCGGTCCGCTTGCCCGCGGTGGCCGGGGCCCCGCCGGGGTAGCAGACGGCCTCGAGGAACTTGCCGCCGTAGGGGCGGATCCCGTTGTGGAGGCTCATGCTCCCCAGGGCGCCGCCCTTCTTGGCGGTCGGGACCTTCGAGTAGTCCGCGGCGACCTCGCCGAAGTGCTTCTCGATCTGGTACCAGCTGCGGTCCTGGTCGCTGGCGACCATGCTCTTGAAGCGGCTGATCAGCTCGCTGCGGGCCCGCTCGACGTCGGCCTTGTTGCTGCTCGCGATGTGGAACACCTTGCGGTCGGTCCAGCGGCTGTCCTCGAGGAAGCCCGCGTCGCCGTCGCGGTCGCGCTGGCAGGCGAAGAGGTGGTAGGTCACGCCCTTGGGCCCGGGGACCTCGACCACGTCGGGGACCCACGTCATGTCGCCCTCGTTGGGGTGACCCTCGGGGGGCTCGAACTCGAGGTACTGACCGAGAGCCGCCCGCTCGAGGTGCGTCGTGAAGCCGACCTCGAGCTCCTGGCCCTGGCCGTAGGGGTCGCGGGTGTCACCCAGCTCGAAGGCGACCTCGCTGAAGCCCTCGCCCTTGGCGATCCGGGCCGCGGCGTCGACCAGCTTCTTGCGCGAGGCCTCCTTGGCCTGCTGGCGGACCGAGTCCGGCAGCAGGCGGATCTTGGGATCCAGCGAGACCATCACGTGCTGGAACACCTTGCGGCCGTCCGGCTTGTCGGCCAGCAGACGCACGAGGTGCATGCCCTTGCTGCTCTTGATCGGCGCGCTGAGCTGACCGCGGGGCAGCACGAACACGGCCTCGCTGAAGTCGATGCCCCAGGTGCCGCTCAGCTCCTCGCGGGTCTGCGGGGCCAGCTCACCGCCAGCGCGCCGGCTGAGCTCGTGCTCGCTGTAGGCGTCGACCACGCTGGGCCAGCTCGTCTTCTTGTCGAGGGCCTCCTTGGCCTTGGCGAGCTTCTTGCGCGCCTCGGTCTCGAGCCAGCCGTCGATGATCTCCCGGTCGGGCGGGAGGAAGATCTGCCGGAAGGTCAGCTTGTACTCGCCGCTGGGGCCGTCGCGGACCTCGGTCGCGTAGCTCACGAGCTCGTCCGAGACGCCCTTGGCGAAGAGCAGCAGCTTGCGCCGCTGGTTCTCGGCGTAGTCCATCCGCTTCTTGCTGAGCAGGTCCTTGCGCAGGGCCTGGTAGGCCGCCGCGAAGCCGTCGGCCGGGGCGTCGACGCGCTTGGCGACGCGGACCAGGAACACCCGCTTGCCCGAGGGGTCGGGCACGACGGCCTCGTAGGTGCCGCCGACCTCGGCCTCGGCCGAGAAGGCCTCGGCGACGAAGCGGCTCCCGTCCTCGACGCCCTCGATGCTGGTCGCGGTCCGGGCGAAGGCCTCGGTCACGCGCTCCTTCAGGCCGCGCTTCTCGAGCGCCTTCTGGAGCGCGTCGCCGCGCAGGTTGCGCAGGTCGGCCAGGATCGTCTGGGCCCCCTGCTCCGCGCGCTCGACGGCGCGCTCGAGCGCCACCGCCTCCGCGACCTGCTCCTTGACCTCCTCGTAGGGCTGGGTCTCACGCTGGAGCTGCTTGACGACGCGGAACACGGCCCACCCGCCCTCGTACTCGAACACCCGGCTCAGCTTGGCCCGGGGGGAGGTCGCGACCTCGCTCGCGACGCGCTTGAGGATCGCGTCCTCGTCCAGCTCGCTGCGCGTGATCCGCTCCCACTCCTTGACCTCGAGCTGAGGCACGTCGGGGTCGACCTCGAACTTCTTCAGCGGCCAGGGCTTCTCCCACTTCTCGCTCACGTCGACCGCCTTGTTGACGGCGTCCCGGGCCTTGTCGTGGTTGCCCTCGAAGGCCGAGTCCTTGGCCAAAGCGGCCTCGACGACCCAAGCCTTGTCCAGCAGGTAGTCGCTCTGGTGGTCCTGGTAGTAGGCCTTGCGCTCCTTCTCCGAGCCGCGGGCGTAGTCCTGGCGGACCTGGGCCTCGATCTCGTCGAACTTGGGCGTGCGGGCGAACTCGACCTTCTTGCTGTGGAGCACGAACCAGCCCTTGTCGCCGCCGAGGACCTCCGAGCACTCGCCCTCGGCCTTGACGCGGAACCAGCGCCGGCTGGCCCAGCCGGTCAGGAGGCCCTCCTTGGCGAGGTCCTCCTCGGTCACCAGGCCGGTCTGACCCGAGAGCACGACCTCGCTCTTGAGCTCGGTCTTGACGGCGCTCGTGATCGCGGCGAGGTCGATCGGCTCCTTGTCGAGCTTGGCCTTCTCGATCCGAGTCGCGAAGGCGTCCATGATCGTCTCGACGCGCAGGCGGGCCTGCTCCTCGAACCACAGGTCGCGGATCTTGTCCTCGTTCTCGGCGAAGCTGCCGACGGCCGCGATCCCCTCGCGCTCGTTGAAGGCCTCGAGCTGCTCGACCGAGGGGGCCTCGACCTCGCCCTCGGCGTCCTCGAAGCGCACGCCAGCGAAGGCCATGTCCACCCGGCGAGGCTGGTCGTAGTCAGCCTTGCGGGCCGCGTAGTAGAGCTGGACCTGCTGGTCGCTCACGTGACCCTTGCCGGCCTCGACGGCGTCGAGGTCGGGGCGGTAGTCGGCGGCAGCGATCTCGACCAGACCCAGGGCGCGCAGGTGGTGCTCGTCCTGGTAGGCCTTCCAGACGTCGTCGGGGTCGACGGTGCCCATGTCGCGCAGGACCTCGAGCAGCGACTGGACCTTGGCCTCGCGGATCTCCTGGGCCTCGAACTCGCGCACGTTCATGCCGCGCGTCCGGCGCAGGGTCTCCTCGTACTCCTCGGTGTCCCACTGGAGGTCGTCGTTGAGCACGTAGCGGAAGTAGATCTGCTGGAACTTGCGCCGGCCCTCTTCGGTCTGGACGTCGACGTTCTGCTTGCGCAGCTCCTCGAGCGCCCGGTTCTGCGCGATCGAGAAGCGCATCGTGTTCTGGATGTTCTTGCCGACCTCGTCGCGGCTGACGTCGATCCCGTTGCCCTCGGCGGTGCGGAGCAGGGCGTAGAAGCGCCAGGCCTCCTCGTCACCCGCCTGCGGGTTGGTCGACTGGAACATCGCGCGGATGCGCTGGAACTCGAGCTGATTGATCTCTTGGCCGTAGACCCGCCCAGCGACCTGGTCGCCCTGGTGGGAAATGACCGACATCACCGCTCCCGTAATGCCCATCGCCAACAGGGCGGGGACCAGGAGGATCAGCATCAGCGACTTTTGGTGCCGGTGGAAGAAACCGAGCATTGTTGGCCTCGCTGGGGCAAGCGCCCCGGGCGTCCTGGGACGGTGTCTCTAGGACGGATCTCTCAGAGTGTTCAGGGTCACCGCGGGCATTAGTCGAACACCAGGGCGGTCTCGATCTTGGCGCGGGAACGGAGCTTGCGGACCAGCGCGTCGATCTCCTCGCGAGCTGGGTCTTCACGCTCCAGCTTGGCGATGAGCTCGCGGCGGGTCCGCTCGTCGAATGGTTTCTCGGGGGGCAGGCGCTTGTCGACCTGGATCACGTGGAAGCCGACCCGGCTGCGGATCGGTCCGTGGACCTGGCCCACGGGGAGCGTGAAGAAGGCGCTGTTGAGGCGCGGCAGGATCTCGTAGCGGTGCCGGTCGAAGGTGCCGATGATCCCGCCCACCTTGCGGGACTCCTTGTCGTCGCTGTAGTAGCGGGCGACCTTGTCGAAGGCGACCCCGCTGTCGAGCTGGCTCTTGGCCGCCTTGGCCTTCTTGAACGCGGCGCGCTCGGTGGCGGGCGAGGCGTCCTCGCGGCAGGCGACGACCACGTGCCGGGCCATGACGCGCTGGGTGAAGCGCTCGTCGTAGGCGGAGCGGACGCGCTTGGTGAAGGCCTCCTGGCCCTCCGGGGTGCGGCGGTTGAGCTCGACCATTCGCTTGAGCATCAGCGCGGGCTCGGCCTGGTAGCGCAGGCGCGCTTCCCAGGCAGCGCGGGTGAACCCCTTCTCGCGCAGCTTCTCCTCCATCTGCTCTTCGCCGCCCGCCTGGCGAGTGTGCAACAGGATCCGCTTGGTGACCCACAACTCGAGGTCCACCGGCGCGATCTCGATCTTGCGCCGGCGCGCCTCGCGCACCACGAGGTAGCGGTTGACGAACAGGTCCAGCAGCTCGGGCGCGCCCAGGTCCCGGTAGAGGAACTCGATGAACTCGCGCCGCGAGATCGGGTCCCCGTCCACTCGGGCCACGGGCACGTCGAGCTCGAGGTTGGCGCTGGTCACGATCCCGTCCACGGGCCTCTGTCCCGCCTCGGGCTTGGGATCGCCCGCGCGCAGCCGGGTCAGCTCCTGCTGCAGCGCCTTGATCTGGCGGTCCTTGGCCAGGAGCAGGGGCACGGCCTCCGCCGCGGTCCGCGGCGTGTCGTCCGGCTTGCGCTGCTGGAGCTCCTGGTTCTTGCGAGCCAGCAGGGCCAGCGCCGCGTCCAGGCTCTCCTTGTGGGCGCCCGCCGTGTTGCGCGAGGCCTCGAGGTCCCGCCCCAGCCGGTCGATCTCGCGCCCGCGCGCCTCGACCTCGTCCAGGGCGCGGTCGCGCTCCTTCTGGATCAGGGCCCGCTCGGCCTCGTGGCGCTGACGCGCCTTGGCCATCTCCTCGTCGTAGGCCGCCCGCTCCTCCGCGCGCGATGGACCGCTGGCGCAGCCCCCCAGGAGGGGTGCCCCGAGGAGGGCCCAGCCCAGGAGGGGCCAGCCCAAGAGGGCTGAAGGCACTAAGCGGTTGCGCAGCAAGAACATGGGGCGCGGAGTCTACGGAGGCCCCTGGGGGCTGTCAAGGCGCGCGAAAGGACCGCGATTTGGCCTGAGGGCCCGTCTACGAGCGGCTAGCCGCTACGCCTGCGCGGGCTCGTTCATGCGCCGCAGGGCCTCGATCAGCTGGGCGCTCGAGATCGCGCCCATCTCGAGCAGGATCAGGCCCAGGAGCTGGTGGCTCTCGCCGATCCCGTCGCGCTCGGCCTGGATCTTGAGCGCCTCCTCGATCGTGTCGGGGCTGAGGAAGCCCGCCGCGACCACGACCTCGCCGAAGCGGGCCTTCTTGTCGTCCTTGCGCTCCGGCCGGCGAGCCTCGAGCTCGCGCTTGCGCAGGGGGCTGTTCTCGCGGGCCAGCTCGCGCTCGCTGAACTCGGCGGCCGAGCGGATCATGTCGTCGAGGTTGCGGGTGCAGCTCACCCCGAGCACGCGCTCGGCCAGGCTCCCGTCGGCGACGAGGGCCGGGGGGTCCCCGACGCGACGCGGGACCTCGCGGACCATGATCTTGCCCCCGGTGATCTCCTGGACGGCAGCCAGGACCTCGCGCACGGTGCTCCCGCGGCCGGTGCCCAGGTTGAGCGCGCAGCCGAAGGCCAAGGGGTCGATGATGTCGAGCCGGGTCACGGCCGCGGCGTGGGCGGCGGCGAGGTCCTCGACGTGGATCAGGTCGCGCTCGGCGCTGCCGTCGCGGGTGGGGTAGTTGTTCCCATAGAGGTTGAAGGCCCCCTCGGTGCGCGCGGCGCGGAGCAAGTTGGGGATCAAGCGCGTCCCGCTGAAGTCGAGCTCGCCCAGGTCCCCCTCGCTCGAGGCGCCCGCGACGTTGAAGTAGCGCAGGGCCAAGACCTTGAACCCGTAGGCGCGCGCGTAGGCGTGGCTCATCTGCTCGAAGGCGAGCTTGCTCGCCCCGTAGGGGTTCACCGGCTGGCAGGGCGTGTCCTCGGTGATCGGCAGCTCGTCGGGCACGCCGTAGACCGCGCAGGTCGAGCTGAACACGAGGCGGTGCACCGCGTGCCGACGCATGGCCTCGAGCAGCTTGAAGCCCTTGACCGTGTTGGTGTCGAAGTAGAGCTCGGGGTTGCGCACGCTCTCGGCGATCACCGCCTTGCCGGCGCAGTGGACCACCGCGTCGAGGGCGTGGCCGCCGAAGACCTGGTCGAGGAAGTCGGCGTCGCCGACGTCCCCCACCAGGAGCGGGACTCCCTCGTTGCGCTCGACCAGGCTGATGTGGCCAGTCGAGAGGTCGTCGAGGACCAGGGGGGTATGGCCCGCCTTCAGCAGGGCTCGAACAACGTGGCTGCCGACGTATCCGGCGCCGCCCGTGACTAGGACTCTCACGCCTTCAACCCTATCCCACCTGGCGAGGGAAGTCACTGGCACCCTGCGAGGGGAGGGCTGGGGGCTATGATCCCGCGCCGCAGGGACCCCGCCTTTTGGGATCCCACCCCTGGAGGAACGCCATGGCCAACTCTCCCTACGTGGTCGACGTCACCGAGCGCAACTTCGAGCAGGAGGTGCTCGAGGCGAGCGAATCGGCGGTCGTGCTGGTCGACTTCTGGGCCGAGTGGTGCGGGCCCTGCAAGATGCTGACCCCCCTGCTCGAGGCCGAAGCCGAGGCCCGCGGCGGCGCGCTCAAGGTCGCCAAGGTCAACGTCGACCAGGCCCAATACCTCGCGGCCCAGTTCGGCGTCCAGTCGATCCCCTTCGTGGTCGCCTTCGTGAAGAAGAAGATGGCCGAGCACTTCGTGGGCGTGCTCCCCGCGCCCGAGCTCAAGGCGCTCCTCGATCGGATCACCCCCGCCGAGTTCGGCGGCGCGGCCGACGCGGGGCCCCAGGTCCCGAGCGATCCGGCGGCCGCCGAGGAGCACCACCGCGCCACCCTGGCCGAGGACCCCAAGGACCCCGCGGCCAACCTGGCCCTGGCCGAGCTGCACCTCGCCCGCGGCGAGGCCGAGCAGGCCCAGGCCTGCCTGGACGCGATCGACCCCAAGCGCTCCGACGACCACCGCGACGAGATCGACCGGATCGGCGCCCTGATCCAGCTGCGCAGCCTGGGCGAGGCGGCCGGCAGCGTCGAGGCCTGCCTCTCGGCCCACGAGCAGGCGCCCGAGGACGCCCAGGCACGCTACGCCTACGGCTGCGCCCTGGCCGCCGGCGGCCACTATCCGCAGGCCCTCGAGATGCTGCTCTCGGCGGGTGAGCGCGACAAGGAGCTGCTCAAGACCAAGGTCCGCGAGGCCATGGTCCACGTGTTCTACGCCCTCGGCTCGCGCGACCCGCTCAGCGACGACTACCGCGACCGGCTCATGAACCTGGTCTTCGCCTAATGGGGGAGGAGAAGCCCACGCCCGTAGACGCGCCGATCGGAGTGCGCCTCCACCAGCTGGAGGGCTTCTTCCACGTCGCGCTCCACGAGGGCTTCACCCGCGCCGCCGAGCGCTTCCCCTACCCGATCACCGAGCCGGCCCTGCACCAGCAGGTCCGCAAGCTGGAGCGCGCGCTGGGGGTCAAGCTCCTGGTCAAGGGGCCCAAGCGGCGCATGGTCCTGACTCCGCCGGGGCGCTCCCTGTTCCGCTTCGTGCGCCCCTACTTCGAGCGCCTGCCCGGGGTCCTGCGCGGCGTGGCCGGCGGCGAGCTGGGCGAGCTCTCGGTCGGGACCGAGCCGCTCTACGTCGCCGACGTGGTCGCGCCTTGGCTGGCCGCGATCCGCGAGCGCCACCCCCAGGTCGAGCTGCTCCTGCACGAGCTCGAGCCCCTCGAGCTGGCCAAGGCCCTCGACGAAGGGCGGCTGGACCTGGTCGTGGCCCTGCTCGTCGACGCCCCGCCCGGTGTCGAGACCGTCGAGCTGGGCCAGGTCGGGCTGGAGCTCTTCGTGCCCGCCAAGCACCCCCTCGCCAAGAAGCGCCCGCCCCTCAAGCCGAGCCAGCTGAGCGAGCTCGAGGTCGTGGTCTACGCGCCCGGCACCGTCGCGCGCGGCTGGGGCGACCGCGCCTTCGCCGACGCCGGCCTGAACCCGATCCCCGTGGCCTCGGCCAGCAGCGCGGGCGCGATGCGCTCGCTCGTGCGGGCCGGCGTGGCCCCCGCCTTCTTGCCGGCCCTGATCAACGGCAAGCGCCCGCGCAAGCGGACCCACCCCGACGGCTGCGTGAGCTTCGACCTGACCTCGGTCCTGGCCAAGATGTCCGGCCTGCCGGGCTACGGCCTGTGGTTGCCCGAGCCGGCCGCCGAGCTCGAGGGCCTCGTCGCGGCGGCCGTCGAGCTGGCCCGCGCGACCTGAGCGCCCAGAGGGCTGGCTCGACCCACATGGGTAAGCCTCTACCCGGGGCTCGTCGCAAGCGCGCAAGTTGCCGCGTGGGCACGGGTCATGCGGAGCGTGAACCCAGGGCGGACTCGAGGGTCTAAGGTAGGCGCCCCGGGGGAGGGGACAGCCCAGTTGAGCGAGAGCGCGAAGGACTCCGGCGGTCGCCGCCGGCACAAGGAAGGCCCGACCCGGCTGCGCCTGACCTACACCGGGGTCGTGGCGATGGTGTTCTGGCTGGCCTTCCTGCTCTGCGCGCTCAACACCGGCACGAACCTGCTCTTCGCCGTGACCGGCATGATCGGGAGCGCGATCCTGATCAACCTGGCGGTCGTGGCGACCTCCCTGCGCGGCCTGAGCGTCAGCCGCGAGGCGCCGCGCACGGCCGTCGCGGGGCGCCCCTGCGAGGTCCGCTACCGGGTCCAGCGCGAGCGCGGGCGCGCGGTCGTGTTCCCCTTCGGCCTCGAGGAGCAGCAGGTCCCCGCCTGGCGCGTCCCGACCGGCCCCGTGCGGGCCAGCTTCCTCGGGCTGGCCGGCGGGAGCGCCGAGGCCGTGGCCCAGGTCACCTTCGCCCGGATCGGCAAGAACCGCCTGCCCCGCGTCCGACTGGGCGCGCGCGGTCCCTTCGGCCTCTTCGAGCGCTCGCGGGTGATCCGGCTCCGCGGCGAGGTGCTGGTCCTGCCGCCCCTGGGACGGCTGCGCCCCGGCGTGCTGCGCGCTCAGGCCCAGCCAGCCGCGGCCCTGGCGCGCCGGCTGGCCCTCGGCGAGGAGCGGCGGGACACCCTGCGCGGGCTGCGCGACCACCGCCCGGGCGACGACCCGCGCGCCGTCCACTGGCGCTCGACCGCCCGCCGCGGCGACCTGGTCGTGAAGGAGTTCGAGCGCACGACCCCCCACGAGTCGCTGATCCTGGTCGACCTCGCCGGAGCGCCGGTCGAAGACCTCAACGCCGCCGAGGCGCCTCCCGAGCAGGCGCGGATCGACGCGGCCCTGATCCTCGCGGCCTCCCTGGCGGCGGCCCTGATCGCCAAGGGCGAGCCCGTGGCCCTGGGGGTGGCCGGCGCGGGCAAGCCGCTCTACCTCCAGCCCCAGCGCGGCCCCGGCGCCCTGCAGAGCGTGCGCCAGTGCCTGGCGCGGGCCGAGCCCGCGGCCGCCCCGGATCTGCTCCGGCTCCAGCGCCGCTGCGCGCCGAGCATGACGCGCGGGCGCCTGTTCCTGATCACGACCCGGGGCGGGCGTCGCAACGGGGCCCTGGCGCGCGCGCGCGTGCTCGACCTCTCCAGCAACCCCCTCGAGCGCTTCGTGGTCGGCGCGGCGGACGAGCCGGTCGACGAGCCCGCGGACGAGTCGAGCCCTGACGAGCTCGCGCTCGCGGAGGTGAGCGAGTGAGCCGCCGGGTCGACGGCGCGCGCTTGCTGCGCCTCGAGGAGCGGACGCTGCTGCTGCTCTACGTGGTCAGCGGGGCCTTGCTCTCGACCGCCTTCGCCGCGCCCTACCTGATGGCGCTCCCGACCCTGGCGGTCCTGGTGTGGGTCCCTCTGCGCCGGATCGACGCCCGCGCGCCGGCCTGGGTCGAAGGCTTGATGGCCCTGATGGGCGCGATCGTCGCGGCGCCGATCGGCTACCGCAACCAGAGCGCGGCCCTGGGCCTCTCGGCCTTCCTGTTCGTGATCATGGGCGTGCGCCTGGTCGCCCCGCGCAGCGACCGCGAGCGCGCGACCACGGCCGCCGTGGGCGTGGTCCTCGCCGCGGTGGCGGCGTCGGAGGCCGTCGAGCCGGCCTTCGCGCTCCTGCTCTTCCTCTCGCTCGGCTTGCAGCTGGTGTTCTTGCACCTCCGCAACCAGCGCTTCCGCGGCGCCCTCGACCACCGACAGGACGCGGCAGGCGTGACCGGCCCGCGCCTGATCGGCCCGCGCGAGCCAGCTCCGCCCGCGCCCCCCAACCGGGTGTTCGCGGGCCGTCCGCCGCTCCTGCGCCGGCTGGCGGCCTGGGGGGGGATCACCGCCACCGTGCTGGGCGTCACGGTCGCCTTCTTCCTGCTGACCCCGCGCCTCGGCGCGCGCTTCCTGGCCCAGCGCAAGGCCTCGGCCGCGCAGCGCCTCTCCGGCTTCAGCGGACGCGTCGGGCTGGACGACATCGGCCGGATCCGACTCAATCCCCGCGTGGCCTTCCGGGTCGAGGTGCCGCGCGCGCCGCAGAGCGAGGAGGAGCAGCCCTATTGGCGGGGTCGCGCGCTCGACCTCTACTGGCACGGCAACTGGAACATTTCCCCCTGGCTCAAGCCCTTGATCCGCGGGCTCAACAACCAGGGCAGCGCCGGCTTCGTCGATCCGATCTTCCAGCGCGAGAACGGCCGGGTCGAGACCGAGCGCTACACCTTCTACGTCGAGCCCCTCGGCACCCGGGCGCTCTTCTGCCCCGCGCCGGCGGAGCGCTTCACCTTCGAGGGCGGCCAGCCGCGCGACGTGCGGGTGGACCCACTCCAGAACTACACCACCGCCCACGGCTACCTGACGAACGTGACCTACTCGGTCGAGGTCGCCAAGAACCTCGGCCAGCGCAGGCACCACTCGCGCCGGATCCAGCGCCAGCTCGAGCACAACTCGCTGCGGATCCCGCCCCAGCTCGACCGGGCGCGCCTCGAGGCCCTCGCTCAGGAGCTGAAGGGCCCGCGCCTCGACCCGCGCACGCAGCCGCGCCTGGTGATGCACGCGCTGGCGGACCGGATCCGGCGCGGCTGGCGCTACACCCTCCAGGCGACGCGGACGCCCGACACCGAGCCCCTGGAGGACTTCCTCTATCACAAGCGCCAGGGGCACTGCGAACTCTTCGCCTCGGCGCAGGTGATGCTGCTCCGCTCGCTGGGGATCCCGGCCCGCCTGGTGACGGGCTTCTACGGGGGGGAATACGACGCCTGGTCCCAGAGCTACACCGTGCGCCAGTCGAGCGCGCACGCCTGGGTCGAGGTGTGGGTCGGCGACGGGTGGGAGCGCTGCGACCCCACCCCGCCCGAGGCGCGCGTGCCCGAGGCCAGCATGGCCGACCGCCTGCGCGCCAGCCTGAACTGGCTCGAGCTGCGCTGGTTCAACTACGTGATCTCCTTCGACGCCTACGACCAGCAGCGCTGGATGGTCGGTCTGCGCGCCAAGCTCGACGAGAGCGGCGGACTCCAGCAGGTCGCCCTGCGCGGGCTGCCCTGGCTGATCGGCGGGCTGGCCCTGGTCTGCGGGCTGGTCTGGTTGTGGCGGCGCAGGGGCGCCCGCAAGGACGACGTGCCCGCGCCCCTGCGGCGTCTGCTCAGGGCGCTGGCGCGGCGCGGCTACCCCCGCCGCCGCGGCGAGACCTTGCTCGAGCTCGCCCAGCGCGCGGAGCCGGCCCTCGGGACCCAGGGCGCGCTCGAGCGCTGCGTGCGCGGCTACTACGCCGAGCGCTTCGGCGCGGGCGGCAGCGAGCCGCCAGCCGAGCTGGCGCAGGTCGTCGCGAACCTCGAGTCGGGACCGCCCGCGGGCGTTGCTTAGCCTGGACGCGTCCAGGGCCGTGGCATAGAACGGCGGGCTACCCAAAGGAGGGGCCCGTGATCACTGCCGAAGAGATCGTCGAGCGCATCAAGGGCGGCGTCGGTGCCGACGCCGAGGTCGAGGCGACCGACACGGGCGGGGGCAACCACTGGAGCGTGCGGATCGTGGCGGCGGCCTTCGAGGGCAAGTCCCTCGTGCAGCGCCATCAGATGATCTACGCGACCGTCAGCGACAAGATGCTCCCCCACGACGAGTCGATCCACGCTCTCCAGCTCAAGACGCTGACCCCGGACGAGGCTCAGGCTTGAGCAGCCGCGCCGAGCTGCGCGCCGGGATCGACGCCGCGCTGAGCGAGCACCCCCTGCTGCTCTACCTCAAGGGCACGCCCAGCGCGCCCGCCTGTGGCTCCTCGGCGGCGCTGGTCGACCTCCTGGCCGAGCTCGGCTACGGCGAGGAGGGCTACGCCCACCAGGACGTGACCCGCGAGCCGGAGCTGCGCTACGTGCTCGCGCAGCGCTCGGGTCAGGCCGAGCTGCCCCAGCTCTTCGCTGGGGGTCAGCTCCTGGGCGGGGTCGACGCCTGCTACGCGCTCTACGCCGAGGGCCAGCTCGCAGCGCGGCTGAGCGGCGCCGTCAAGGGGGGCGCGTGAACGGCGCCTGCCTGGTCACGATCAGCGTCAGCCACTACTGCGAGAAGGCGCGCTGGGCGCTGGAGCGGGCCGGGGTCCCCTTCGAGGAGGTCCGCCACCCGCCGGTGCTGCATATCGCGCACGCCTGGCGCGCCGGCGGGCGGCGCACGGTGCCGGTCCTGGTCGACGAGGCGGGGCGCTTCAACGACTCGAGCGCGATCCTGGCCCACCTCGACGAGTCCCTCCCCGAGGAGCGGCGGCTCTACCCCAGCGACCCCGAGCTCCGCGCCGAGGTCGAGCGCTGGGAGGACCGCTGCGACGAGGTCCTGGGCCCTCACGTGCGCCGCTTCGCCTATGGCCACCTGCTCGACCACCCGACGACGCCGGGGATCTTGAGCGAGGGCGTGCGATCCCGCAGCGAGCGTGTGCTCTACCGCCTGGCCAAGCCCCTGGTCCACGCCATGATGCGCAAGGCGATGCGGATCAATCCGCCCGGCGTCGCCCGCAGCGAGGCCAAGATCCAGGAGGTCTTCGCCGAAGTGGCCGAGCGGATCGCGGGCCGGCGCTACCTGGTCGGCGAGCGCTTCAGCGCGGCAGACCTGAGCTTCGCCGCCCTCGCCGCGCCCCTGGTCGTGCCCGAGCGCTATGGGACGCGCCTCCCCGAGCTGAGCGAGCTCCCTGCGGAGCTGCTTCAGCGGGTCGAGGCCTTCCGCGCCCACCCCGCCGGCGTGTTCGCGCTCCGCCTCTACGAGGAGGAGCGCTAGCAGGCTGCGCTGCTCGCGCTGTCGCCTGGCGAGGCCCGAGCTGAAACGAATGGGCAGATCTTGCCCACACGACCTCCCTGAGGACCGGCGCCGCCTCGACACGCGCGGCCTGCCCAAGGAGGAGCGCAAGCAGATCGTGAGCGACTGGTGGTGGTTCCGTCGCCTCTACAAGGGCTGCCTCTACGCCCGCAGCCAGGGCGAGCCGAACGTCGCCTTCCCGCTCGGCACCTACGACCTGCTCCGCAACCACCAGGTCCCAATCGCGGGCGCGCCGCCCTAAGGGCTCGCCCGCGAGCCAGTCGAGCACTCGCCCTTCTCCCACAAGCTCGACGCCAGGCAGCTCCGGCCCTCGGGTCGGGGCTGCCGCTACGTACGGCCAGCTCGGCGGGTCGGGATTCGCGGGCCTGCGAAATGGCCACGGCGGGGCTTGGCGGCGCGGCGGCGAGCGGGGTGCTTGGCAGAACTCTCGGTTGTGCCAGGCACCGACGGCACAGCCCGGTCGGGTGCTTGGCAGAACTCTCGGTTCTGCCGAGCTTGCCCGAAAGTTCCCGCTCGCGGTTTCGGGCGAGACCTGGGCAGCGTAGACCGAGGTCATGAAGTCCTTCGCCGAAGTCAGCGCGGTGGTGCTCGGGCCCGGGGGGGCGTTCTCGGCGGAGGTGTGTGAGAGCTGGTATCAGGGCCCCGGCGCCTATGGCGGGCTGACCATGGCGCTGCTGGTGCGTGGGGCCGAGGCGCTCTCGCGGGGGCGGCCTTTGCGGGCCCTGCAGGCGACCTTCTGTGCGCCGCTGCGCGCCGGTGAGGTCTCGGGGCGGGCTCGAGAGGTTCGCCGCGGGGGGCGGGTCAGCTACCTGGCGGCGGAGCTGCTCCAGGGCGGGTCCGTCGCGGCGAGCGCGCTGCTGACCTTCGCCAAGGATCGCCAGGCAGACGCCGACTACGACCACGTCGCTCCCCATGGGATCGCGCCGGCGGAGCAGTGCCCGGCCTGGCCGCGTAGAGAGGGCTTTCCTGCCTTCACCCAGCACCTCGAATACCGTCAAGGGCTGGGAGAGGCGCCCGTGTCGGGGCACGAGGGGGCGGCCGAGATCGGGGGGTGGGTGCGCATCCTCGAGCCGCCGGCGTGGGACACCTGCTATGTGCTGGCGCTCCTCGACGCCTGGCCGCCAGCCTTCTACCCGCGGCTGGCTCGGATCCGCGCGGCGGGCTCCGTCACGATCTCGGCCGAGCTGCACCACCAGGGTGAGCTGGAGCAGCTGGCGCCGAACGACCCCCTCCTCGTCACCAACCGCAGCTCGCTCATGCGGGCCGGGTATGCGAGCGAAGAGAACTGGGTGTATGGGCCACAAGGGCGGCTCTTGGCTCATGCGAGCCAGTTGGTAGCGCTGATCCGCTGAGGCGGGGCTTCGACTTGCCAACCTCGACCCCCTGGGGCGATCCTGCGGGCTAGTGAACTACGACTGGAGCTATGACTCGGTCGCCAGCTCGGACTCCGGATCTCCTGAGCCCTCCCTCGAGCCGCCGACTCGCCAGAGCGGCCCCGCGCCCCGCGGGCCCTTCGGCCCCTTCACCCTGCGAGGGGAGCTGGGGCGCGGAGGAATGGGGGCCGTCTATCGAGCCTGGGACCCGACCGCGGAACGCGAAGTCGCCCTCAAGGTCGTCCTCTACGCTCCCGACGATCGGCGGCGCGAGCGCTTCCGGCGGGAAGGCGAGCTGACCGCCAGGCTCAACCACCCACACATCCTCCGGGTCCACTCGGCGGGCGAAGCCGAGGGCTACCTCTACCTCGCCTATGAGCTGGTCGAGGGCGCCCAGGAGCTGGAAGACGCCTTCGCCACTCGAGGGCTCCAGGAGCGGGTGCGGCTGGTGCGGGGGGGCTGTGAAGCCCTCGCTCACGCCCACTCCCAGGGCGTCGTCCACCGCGACGTCAAACCCGCCAACGCGCTCGTCGACCGGAACGGACAGGTCAAGCTGGCTGACTTCGGCCTCGCGGTCGCGGCCGACCTGTCGCGCTTGACCCAGACCGGGGCGCTGGTGGGCACGCCGACCCACATGGCGCCCGAACAGTTCGGCAGCAGAGGCAGCGACCCAGGACCCTCCTGCGACGTGTGGGCCCTCGGCGTCCTCCTCTACCAAGCCTTGACCCGCGAGCTGCCCTTCGGCGGCGCGACCCTGCTCGAGCTGGGCGCAGAGATCCCCTCCAAGGACCCCGAGCCTCCGCGCCGCCTGGCGCCCGAAGTGCCCGAAGGCCTGGAGGCGGTGTGCCTGGCAGCCCTCCGCCGCGAGCCCGGCGAGCGCTACCCCGACGCGGGCGCGCTCCTCGCTGACCTCGACCTGGCCCTGAGCGGGAGCGCACCCAGCCGCGCCTCCGCCCTGCGCGCTCGCCAAGCCCGCCGGCGCGGCGCTCGCCGGCTCCTCCTGGTCCTGGCCGGGACCGCGCTCGTCCTCGCCGCCCTCCTCTTCCGCGCCGCCTGGCGCGCTCGAATCATGATGCGACGGGCCGAGGTCGCCGTCGCGACGACCGACGAGGAGCTGCGCGCGCTCAGCGAACGGGGCGAGTCGCTGCGAGCGCTCGAGGCCCCGCTGGCCGAGGCGCGCGAACGGCTCAACGGACTGCCGGGCGACGCCGTCCCCAGGGAGCTGCTGGCGCGCCTGCAGCTGGTCTCGGCGCTCGCGGCCTCGGCCCAGGACCGCGAGCCCCAGGGGATCGACGAACTCTCCGAGGCTGGAGCTCGCCTCGTTCGGGCCGTCCAGCGGCTGCGCCAGGGCGAGGTCCCGCTCCTCGCTGACCTCTTCGAGGCCAGCGAGCTGCGCTTCGCCGAGCTCCAGGTCTGGCGAACCTGGGGCCGGGTCCGCGTCGGCGAGGTGCCCGGAGCTGACGAGCTGAGGGCCGCCAGCGCCGTCCTCGAGCGACTGCGGGTCCGCGCGGACGGCGCCCTGCCTGAGCCCGAGGGACGAGCGCGCGTCGAGCTCCTCCTCGCTCGCGGCGAGGTGGTCCTCGCGGAGCGCGCCCTCCGGGAGCTGCGCGCTCCGTCCCGCCGACTCGACGTCGAGGTGCGCCTCGCCGTCGCCGCCGAAGGCCTCGGGCGCGGCCAGCTCGGTCCCGCCCTGGTCGCCCTCGACCCGCTCGAGCTGCAGCTCGAAGAGGGCGGCCAGCAGCGCGAGCAGCTGTTGGCGCTGGCGCTCCCCCTGGTCGAGCGGGCCGCCGCCCACCTGGGCAGGAACACCCTCGGGCGACCGCTCCGCGACGAGACCGACGAGCGCGCGCTGAACCAACTGCTGAAAGCCCTGCGCCTCGTGACGCTCCTGCGGGCCGAGCTGCCCAGACCCTTGGCCGCCAAGATCCTGAGCGTGGTGACTCTGGGGCGGATGAACATCGACCTCGCCCTCGCCCTCTCCGAGGCCGCCCCCAACGACCACGAGGTCCAGTTCGAGCTCTCTCGACCTGCCAGCAACGTGGGCAGCGCGGAGGACGCGCGGCGGATTCTCCCCTGCCTGGAGCGCGCCATCGCGACCGCGCCCGGGCCCGCGGTCCGGCGCCAGCTTCAGGCCCGGCGCCTCCTGCTCCTGAGCGAGCTGCGCGCCGACGCCGAGATCATCGCCAGCTCGGGCGCGATCCTCGAGCACCTCGACGACCCGGCCCTGCGGGCTCGACTCCTCCTCGCCCGCTCCAGCTCGTATCAGCGCACCGGCCAGCCGCAGCTCGCCCTCGCCGACATCGACGCCGCGGCCAAGGACCTGCCCGTCCTCGAGTCCAAGCAGCGCCTGCGCCGCAGCGAGCTGCTGCGCACCCTGGGACGGGAGGAGGAGGCCCACGTCGCCGAGCTCGCCTTCCTGCGCACCCGGCAACGCGCCTGGCGGCACCGCAACGCCATCATCGAGCACTGGCGACGCGGCCGGACGCGCTACGCGGACGCGGCTGAGGAGGCCCTCCGCCACGGGCTGACGGTCTACCCCGAGGACTACGACCAGCTGACTCGATTGGCCTGGCTGCGCTGGAAGGCAGGCCAGGGCGAAGAGGCCCTCGAGCTGCTGGAGCGCGCGCTGCGCAGTCGCGTCACGCAGGGGGACTTCGCGACGGGCTCCTTCGACGAAGGTCGCCTCGGCAACGGCCCTCAGCGAGTCGCGGCCTCCCGCGTCCGCCGCGCGCTCGCCGAGCAGCGCCCTGAGGCTGCCGAGCTCTGGGAGACCCTCTTTCGACACATGGACGGCGCCGGCTATCGCCCCCCCAACCCGCCTGGCAAGGAGTAAGCGTGAGAGCAGTCGTGACCGCGGGAGGCACGAGCGAGCCCGTCGACGACGTGCGGGTGCTGACCAACCGCAGCACCGGGCGCTTCGGCGCAGCGATCGCCGGCGCCCTCGCGCGCGCCGGGGTGGAGACCACCCTCCTCGCCAGCCGCGCCATGACCACGCGCCGGGACGTCGCGCTCCACCCGAGCCTGCGCGTCGTGCCCTACGAGAGCTACGCCGAGCTGGCCGAGCTGCTCGAGCGCGAGGCCCGCGCCCGCCCCGACCTGCTCTTCATGGCCGCCGCGGTCTCCGACTACTCGCCCGCGCCGGTCGAGGGCAAGCTCTCCTCGAGCGACGACGAGCGGAGCCTCCTCCTGCGCCGCAATCCGAAGCTGCTGAGCGAGCTCCGCGGCTGGTGCGGACCGAGCGCGACCCTGGTCGGCTTCAAGCTCCTCTCGGGCGTCACGCACGCCGAGCTGATCGAGGTCGCCCAGCGCCAGCGGGCCGGCGCCGGGCTCGACCTGAGCGTCGCCAACGACCTCAGCCGCCTGGGCGGGCCCGACCACCCCGTGTCCCTGGTCGGAGCAGAGAGCGTCCAGGAGCTGAGCGGGCCCCGCGAAGAGGTCGCGCGTCAGCTCGTGGAGGCCGCGCTCGCCCTGCGGCCGCGCGACGCGCAGGGCGGCGACCCCGAGGCGGCGCGGGCTCGCTTCGCGCCGCTCCCCCTGGCCCTGGCCGCGGGCTCGGGGCGCGTGACCTGGCTCAGCGGCCCCGGCTTGGCCCTGGCTCCGACCGCGCGGGCGCTGGGCCCCGAGCCGATCGCCTGGGCCGCCAGCCTGGCCGAGGCCTGGGCGCGCGAGCCGCGGCCGCGCGAGTCCTTCACGCTCGAGCTGGGGGGCCGCGTCGGCTGGGCTCCCCGCGACCTGCGGCGGGCGCGCGCCGACTGGGAGGAGGCGCTCGCTCGCCTGCGCGCTCGCCTGGAGGAGCTGGGGCTCGATCCCGACCCCCCGCGCTGGGGCCCCGTCCTGGTCGGTCCCCGCTTGGCCGGCGCGATCGCCTGGACCGAAGCGGGCGTGGTGCTCGCCGACGCTCCCAGCGAGCTGCCCCTCCCCTGGCGCGACGAGGCGCTCGCAGCCCTCAGCGATCAGCGCCTGGTCG
>MDTG01216846.1_pt1 | contig 22628 bp, 19 predicted proteins | sample 811421 | NCBI WGS metagenome assembly MDTG01 (sample SAMN05326645, study PRJNA326480) | marine metagenome | isolation source: seawater | place: Pacific Ocean: South East | collected 2011
GGATGAATTACAAGCTTTGAAAATTGAAAAACGTAATGGATTGGACCAAATCATTTACACCAGTTTGAAAGCTATAGGCGACCAGAACCCAGAATTAACTGAGTTTATCAAGGAAACAGAAACTTGGCTTGAAAATAATCCTGATGAATCCCCTGAAATTTATGATGAAAAGATTAAAGAAATCCAAGAAAAAATGCAAACATTTACCCCGCCACCACAAGAAAATGATGAAGAAATCCCTAACACAAATATGCCCCAAGAATCAGCTACTCCAGAAGATTCGGGTCCAAAGATTGAAGAGATTGATTAAATATTCTGTTGAATGAATGAGATTTGTTTTCTTAAATTTTCTGCTTCATCATCAAGTGAGGTTTTAGAAGAATTGTAATTAATAGATGCTGAAGAGGATGAAGCAATATCTTCCGTCCAGTCTGAAACACATTCGCCGTCAGATTCTTCCCCTTTTGATTCATCTAATTTACAAAAAACCATCTTATTACCATCAATTACATATCTTCCGCTATCTGTGTCCCCCTTTTTATCTCCGCGTGTTGCATCACATTTTTTCCACTTTATACCAGTACATGTATTTTGGTCGGTATATTTATAATAACATGTATTGTTTCTCATAACTCCGCCTGGCCTTTCTGTACATTGATTATTTGAATTAGAACCAGAAGAAGTTGTTGTGTTTCTGGATGAAGAAGACCCCATATTCTCAGACCAATGTGCAACACATTCTCCGTCAGATTCTTCCCCTTTTGATTCATCTAATTTACAAAAGGTGATTTTACTTCCATTAACTACATACCTTCCACTATCTGGTTGTCCTTTTTTGTCTCCACGGGTTGCATCACATTTTTTCCATTTTATACCTTCACAAACCTTGGAATCACCATATTTATAATAACACGTATTATTCTTTATAATACCACCGGGTCTTAGGTTACAATTATCATTGGGTTTAGGTTTTGACTCTTCTGATGGTGATGCAACTGCTATTGACATATCTTGAGAAACTCCAGTATTCGCGATAGTGTTATCATTAGTGGCGGTACCAGTATTAGTAATAGTATTATCATTAGTGGCGGTACCAGTATTATCATTAGTGGCGGTACCAGTATTAGTGGTAGTACCAGTTGTTGGATCCATAAGGGTATAACCTGAAAATCCTTTTCCTCCAGCTCCTGCGGTTGAGGTGACTAATTCTGGAACTTGGTCCGCGTCGTCTAAATTATAATTATAATCAATCAAACTCTCTATTTGTGAATCTTTTTGAAATATAAGATTTGAATCTGGTCCAGGTTCGTCACCACCGCCAGCCATTAGATTTGATGTACAATTAGATAGTTTTGCGGACGTATGTTCACTAAGGTGTAATTTAGGTGGATTCTCAACACATGTATCTTTATATTTATCACCAATCACATATAAAGTTCCGCCCTTCTCTGTATCATATGGTCTTCCACTTCTATAAAAAAAACTATTTTCAGATAAGGAAATAGTTTTTTGACGCGCCGCAATAGTGTACATGCTGTTTTGGTCGTAAAAATTGTTATAAAGATGGATTGGTCTTGCATATCTAATGCGTGGATTTCTGCTATTTCCGGGAAACCAACAATGATGTATAGTTATTTGAACTTTCATATCTCTTTCTTCATCAGAACCACCATCGCTATGATCTCCTGCGCCAATTAACATAACTTTGTGATGAGTTGTATTTTTTTTTGATGAATTTCCGTCTTTGCGATTTCTTGATTTAGTCGGGTCACCCAATATACACCAAGAAACTGTTATATTTGTTGCGCCATTTGTCATATCAAGGAGTCCATCGGCACTTTTTATAAATGTACAATGATCAACCCAAATATTTTTAATATCTTCTCCTTTAATTGTAACAAGATCACCTAATTTTTTACCTTCAATACTATCTTCGGTGTCTCCATCCTCAAACATACCTTCAAAAAATATGTTTCGAATAATAATATTATTAGAACTTCCTCCTACTGATATAGAACCACTAAAAACAGCATCATTTATACCCAGAATTGTTATATTCTTCTTATTTTTCACAGATATTTTCATATCATCTGTTTTTCCAACATTTTTGACGTCAACAAGTCCATTTATAAGAATCAATTGATTGTTTTCAAGCTTATCATTCACATCTTTAAGATCACCTGCTGATTTTATTTCCCAAATTTTATCTGGATTTGAACCACATCCGGTGGTATTTCTACCAAAACCCGTAGGACTTTGTTCCCAGTCTGAAGGTATATAGTCTGACATATTGAATGATTGAAAGGACTCTGTATAGGAAAGGTTGTTTACATAATTAAGTACAAAATATAGAACTATAGGAATTAATATGATTAAACATACATAGGGCATCATGGAATAAATAGTCATTATTATAGGAATATAAAATAATATGATAAAACTCTTGAACAGACGCAATATATTATGACAGTCTTCTTTATCAAAAAAGGATTAAATATTAGGCATTACTTATGTTTAAATGGATGATTCTTTTATAACAATCGGTAGGAGAAAAATGGATATTAGCGAAATAGATGAAATCAAAGAAATGCTTCATTTTAATGAGTTCAAGGTCTTTAAGAAACAAGGTGAAGTTTATTTTGATACTATGCTTATTTACAATCCTTACGATTTTTCTGGAATTTATGAAATTCCATCGGATGTGAATCGAATAATAATGTCTTATTTAAAAATAGAAATAAGATTTACAATAACAGCAAGAGTTCCAAGAAGTTATCCATTTCATCCCTTGATTTGGGAGCTTTTTTGTTATTCTCCAATAAACTTGGACATATATAGTTGTCTTACAAACGGCATTATTCGAGAAAATAACATATTTCATAAAGACTGGAATCCCGCATGGTCACCGGAAAAAATGGTTTTAACATTGTTTATGAGATTAAAGAATGATTTAAAGGCGACTATTTCATTGGATTGGTTTTTAAGACATTTAAAACAAGAAAGAATGCTTATGCGAAGCTCAACACCAGAGCTAGGATTAGAACCTGATTCGGAATCAGAATCCGAATATTCAGAAAATAATTTTATTAATTTTAGAGATCTTCTTAATCCAATGACGAATGAAAACAGATTTTATAATATATTGGGCAGGATTGAATCAGATTTAGAATCGTATACATAATTAATCAATTTTCTTCTTCAAAGCTTTATAACAGCGAATACAGATAGCTTTATCAGAAACGATGGTTTCATTTGTTTTTTTAAGAACATATTCACCATATCCATCATATACGGCTTTGAACCATCTCTTTTTATATTGAACATAACATGTTCCATCTGTGCTCCATATATCTTCAACACATTCATTTTTACAAAATCTACAGTAAAATGGAACTTGACCTAAAAACATTATATTTCTGTCTTATTAATAGAATATGTGTATTTACGCATATAATGTAAGGTTTTATTGTTCAATGTGTTAAATAATATCATATAATATTAATGAATTCTATCATCAATCTATTGGTGATATCATCTGTTCTTTCTATAACATATTGTTTATATCATACGAATAATGAATCAAACCAATCAAATTTGTTAGCTCAAAAAGATAAACAATCTCTTGGTAATAAGATTTCAGGATTAAAAAAAACTGAACAGAAAGATGATTCTTGTGATTGTGACGAAAACGATGATTTAGTACCGCTTGATTATACGACATCTCTTTTGAAGAACTTGTCTGAAGAAACTCCCGATGGTATTAAAGAGGGATTTGCTATAGGTGAATGTAGTAACTTAGAAAGAAGACTAAATAATAAAAAAGCACAGCTTGTAGCTACAGAATTGGAATTATCTGAAGCTAAAAAGGAGATAGAAAAGTTAAAGAATCAAATATCTTTTGTTCAAGGTCTATAAATTATAAATATTGGTACAATAAAGGATAAACTCATCTATTTCATCTTCGCTCATATATGTTATATGATTGAATAGTAAATTGGTTATAGTTTCGTATTGTTTGCTTTCATATTCTTCTAATTCATCGAAAGTGGTAATTCGTTTTTTTGATACTTTATACAAAATGTCTTGGTAAGATTGAACCATTATTTCTGAAGGACTATTACATTGATTTAAAAAGTATGACAAATCATTGTATATCCAAGATGTAGCACAGCATATGAATGCTTTTGATGGTTTTTTGTTTGGAGACGTGTTGAAGTAATCGGCATAATTATCAATCAATTTAAGAATTTTAGATGCTTTTCTAATATTTTGATTAAGTGTTATAGTCTTCTCATCTAAAATTGGTAAGTACGACATGATTTTATTAACAATATCCAATGGTAAATCACTCATACATATGTGTTTATATTGTTGTAAATCCTTTTAAAAAATGATTGTAATGTTAATTATTGAAATTAGAAAGATGAAAAAGCACTTATTACTAAGTGTTTCCTCTGAAAAAGTAGCAAATGATATTGCTATACATAATGATATTGAGGAGGATGTGTTAGAAACAGTTTTATTAGAGATTAACAATTTAATCTTGTCTCCCAAAAAATTACAAACGTTAGATGAATTTCGAAAAATGTTATGTATCTTGTCTTGTAACAATTTGATTCGTATAATACATAATCAAACTCCAAAAAAAATAGTTAACGATAGTTTATCTAATTTGCTATATACATTTGGGTCTAATCATAAAGATGAGATAAATAAGTTATTTAGAGGCATAGATAGTAAAACATATAGGACATTTGTTGTTACATGTCAGAATAATAATAGAACAGTATGTTCAAGTATTATAGTGGAGCACCAATTCAAAAGTTCAAACGGAAAAATTGCAATTACATGGGAATTATTATGGATTTGTTGTTCTGATAAAAGAAAGGGATTTGGTTCAAAAACTTGGAAAGATATTACTAATTTGGCTTCAATGAGAAGAATCGATGGAATTCTTGTTCCAAGTACAAACAAAGCATTGCCATTTTGGTTGAAAAGAAATTCAAAAGAATGTCCAATCAATAAAACTATTATTGCCCAACAAATAAAGAAAGAGGAAAAGTTACTAATAGAATTGAATGGATATAATATTAGTGAAAGTCCTTGTAGAAATGTTGTAAATTTATATAGAAAATCTGCAATTAAACCATTTTGCGGAAGTCCTTATCGATGGATGCCAGATGAAGCGAATCATTTGTGGTTTATTCCGAGGAAAAAAGCAATAATTTAGTCACGAAATCCCATGTTATTTTCAGCAATTTTTTCCAAAATTTCTATATCATAAATGCGACTAGCTTCGGCTAATAATCTTAATTCAAAATTAAGATTTCCGTCACATAATGGCATAAATAAGTCATTAATATTATCAATACCTAACCCAACATTAACACCTGCTTCATGTAGAATTTTAATTGGTGCAATAGAATTATGTATTGGTGCGTTATAATTGCTATGTTGTGTCATTGATATAGCTGCGCTTGGGCATACAACAACCCCGATGTTAAGTTGTTTTAACCTGATAGCTATTTCTTTTTGTTTTTCTATAGGTTGACATGCTAAACTAATTGAATGAATCGAGCGAGCTTTACCCTGATATTCATATTTTTCAACAAAATCACAAAATCTTTCTGTTTCATTTTCAATTGGAATATTAAGTTGGTCTAAATGAGCTTCAATTGGTTTTCCAAGTCTTTTTGCTGTTGAGAATGCAATGTCTAAATGCTCATCGAAATTATCATAATCTCTCGATGGTAAACAACCAACAATATCTGTAATTTTGGTTGCTTTTTCAAATAATTTTAAGTTTTCATCACAACCCACAATTCCTTGTAGAGGTTGTGTAGCAGTTTGTATATGTACACCTCTGTATTTCCATTCTCTCTTTCGCTTTTCAGTTTCTTCAACACACATCAGACCAACAATTTTATCTACATCTACAAATGTTCTAATATATCTACAGTTCTGAGAAACGATTGTTTGTATTGATTGATTAATTCTATGAGAAAGACTTTGTTTTGTATAAGTTTTTTTTATATCATCCATGATGTGCCATTTGGCTTTCATATGTTTTTGAGATTGGTCTAATAAATCACGACTTATGATATTTGACTTATCCAAATGAGTATGATGACAAACCCAATTTATATTTCGCTTCAGAAAATTCATTCTCATTTATAAATATAAATTCTTATTTATACTTAGGATAAACGCCATATACTTGTGATAATAAAACCCCATCGCCATCTCTTGCTCTTAACTTGACAAAACCATTATCGCCCCAATCTTTACCCCAACTATTTTGAATTATCCAATAGGTGCCATTTTCATCTCTATCATATCCGGTTAGCAATACAGCATGATTTATTTGTTCCGACATTCTGGATGGAATATCAATTACTCCATTTTTATAAAATCTAAAGATGAATGAACTGGCGTCCAACGCGATTGCAATAGGTCCGTTTTGAAGTGAAGCCATAATATCTAACATCGATCTTGGTAAAATATACTCATAACTTGATATATTTGAACCAATAACATTAAGATAGTATTCGCCATTAAAGGAATGGTTTCCCGGTAAACATTGATCATTACAATCTATTGCACATAGTTGTCCTTCAGCAACATAAGTATAATCGTCATTTGATACTAAACCCTTGTTTTGTATACAATAATCAAAAGCTAAATGCATTAAACCCCCTCCACATCCGTAATTTTCTTTTGAGCAATCTACTAGTTGTTGTTCAGATAGTCTATTTACAGTATAATTATTGATTCGCATATGCGATTCAATGGCGGAGGTAGAAGAAAATGCCCAACATGAACCACAATTCCCTTGATTTTTAACTTCAGATAATACATTTTCATCCCAAACTAATTTTTCTGGTAAATTTTTGTATTTATTGAAAAATCGGAATGGATTCAATATAAATTTGGTAAGTGCTCTTATCTTTTTTTCAAGTGAAAATTTACTATGTTTTAATGGTTCATCTATTAACATTAAATCATTTGGAATCACCGAAATATCTACCTCATCCGTAAATTTATTTAATTCGAGTACACAACTTTCATCTCCATTCTGATTATAATCTGAGATAAGTTTAAAATTTGTTTCAAAAGTCTCATATTTGTCATGTCTTTTCTTAGCAAATTCGATATAATCGATTTTAGAATTATCTTTGTTACTTTTTAGAAAATTCAATTCTTTATCTTCAAATTTGTTGTATTCATTAAGATATTGATAATATTCTTTGGCATATTCATAGTTATTATCGATTGTATCATTACAACATTCATCACGGCATTCGCAACAACAATCACAAGAACAATCGCAAGTATTTATACAGTCGTCGTTTTTACATGAATTTTGTAGAACAAGTTTATATGGATTTTTATACACTCTAATATTTACAAAAGCTCTCGAAAGATTTAAAAGAAATACGAGCACTTTATGTACTCGCATTTTATATAGGTAATCATTAAGGTATAATATCTACTTTTTTAACTTTTCGATGTATGAATAATTATATCCTTAGTGTTTTTAACATCTTTTATAGTAAAATTAGACTTATTGTAGTATTTCTTTCTAACATTTGATTTCTTTATCATTCCAGGCGTAGAGTCAACAATATCAACTATTACTGGTATATATTTTCTATTTTCAGGAGTTTGTCTTAGGATTCTACCCGAAGCTTGGATAATATCACTTTTTGGTGTAGCAAATATCAAAGTGTTCAATTCTGGGACGTCAAATGCTTCTTGTACATAACTATATGTAGCTAGCAACACATCTCTCTTAATAATATCGTCAAGTTCTTTTTGCTTTATTCCCCCAATACACAATCCATTTGATATCCCCATTTCATCTAATTTTTTCTGTAAAGATTCTACTTGTCTTCGTCTTTCACTCAATACTAATGTCTTTCTACCAACTGATGAAAAGTGTTTTAATAAATCAATTATAACCTTTTCTCTATTTGGCGATTCGACCATTCTATTAATCATTTTAGGCATATTGGCATTACCTTTAAAATTATAGAATGTTTGTTGATAATTTGGATCACTAAATGGCAACATATAACAATTAACTTCCCCAAAATTATTTGAATTACCAGTTGGTGAAAACACCGGCCCTATGTGCCATGACAATATTCTTTCCATGTTATCTTTCCTTTCAACTGTTGCACTGAGACCCAAATTATATTGTGTTGAAATTTTTGGGAAAGCTCTACTATAGCAATTACTTGCAAAGTTGTGGATTTCATCAAGAATATTCAATCCAAAACTATCAAAAATATTTTCTGGATAATTTCTCTGTGAAATGGACTGTAGCATTCCAATTACAATATCACAATTATCAACTTGTACCTTGTTTGCTTGAATAATTCCTATTCTCGCATTAGGAAGAAATTGACGAATACGCTCTATCCATTGATTCATAAGAAATTCTTTATGAACTACGACAAGTGTTTTCTTTTTCATTATTGAAATGATATATAGTGCGAGTGCCGTTTTTCCACCTCCGGTTTTTAGATTGAGAATGCCACCTTTATTTTTTTTGAATAATTTCATAAATTTATCCATAATATCTACTTGATAGTCCCTTAATTCACCTTTAAATTTAAGATTAATATTATTGCCAACATCTCCTATCTTATCTATAGCGGGACCAAAGTTATCAATGCCATAATATCTGGGAATGTATAGTTTATTGGCACTTTCTAAATAGACTTTAAAACTTGGAGGTAAAGTTCCAAATTTTTCCATCATATACTTTTGTTTCTCAAAAGGTTGTACGTGTAATTCTTTACGAATCTTTCTTTCTTCTATTTGATTTAGACTATCTTTCTTAATTGTATATCCCCTACGCGTAATGTATCTATCATATTCGGTGATAGCACTCATTTAGATGAATCTTATATTATATTTTATATTTGAAAGCTTAAGCTTTATAAGTAGTCTATACCATTTGGTCTAATTAAGTCATGTATTTTTCTCCTTAACTTACGGAAAATATTATTATTAACATGAATAAGTTCAATTTCAAACAATAATTCCGAATTAGCAGGAATAGATAGTCTATTATCAGAATGTGCGGTTTTATTCCCATATCCTAGTGATGGAGGCAGTATAATCGTTCTTTTGCCACCCTGTTTCATTGTTTTTAATCCAAGTTTCCAGCCCAAAATTATAGGAGTTGTACCATATTCAAATAGTAAACCCCTGTCTATATTGCGCGATCTTGAATCATCGAATTTTACACCAAAAGTAGAATTGGGTGAATAATACCAACCTTTATAATGAACCTCTATTTCATCTCCATTCGATGGAGAAATTCCAGTTCCGACAATGCTATCTCTAAATAGCATTCCTTTTTCACCCTTTAAGATTTGTAATGGTATTTGTGAACATGTTTTAACAAGAGCAGAACTAATATCTAACAAACAAAATAGAAAGAAATTCTTATACATTTTATACTATATATTCCAATATAAGCCTTAAGTTTTATAGTTGATATGTTGTAGTATTAACACAATGTTCTGATTCATAATCAACAACATATCCAATATCTTCTAAAATACCGAGTGTCATTCTGGTAATATAATTTCCATTAACACTACCACCATCATCGTCTAAAAATCCGGTCATTATTTCAGTTGGAATTGTTGGATGTAATACATTATTACTGTCTCGTCTTGTTTCAAGGGTCATATTTTCGAATAAACCTTCTTCAAAATGAGAATATTGTGTTCCACTACCAAAATGATTTTCAACTGGTACACCAGATATGCCAATTATATTATAGCCAGCATCACTCAGAAGCTGTTTATATTCTCTTAACCCATTCTCACCAGTATAAAAGTAATTGTTAATATTTGAAGTCCAGACTGGATCGGTCCCAACACCCAATATATGTATTATTTCATGTACAAGAACTAATACATTGATATTTTTTGGTATATCGTTAAGAGAGTATGGTACACTAATATTTGTATTCAGTGAATTTATAATAATAGCCCTATTATTCCAATCTGCCGAACCAAGCACATTTTGAGGTTCATTCATAACTGATTCAGTAATTGTTATTGGACTTTGAGCGTATGGGGTACGTAATATAATACTTTCTATGATATTTTTAGCTTCAATAATATGTGGTATCAAGGGGCTGTCTGTAGCTACAGATGAGTAATCAAGAATTAATTCAAAATTGGGCGTAGAAAAATATGTCAATACACCTACAGATGTTGCTTTCTGTGCAATATAATATCCTTTAAGCATTTCATCATCATTATCTTGAAAATAATTTGTTTGTGCATTTGGATCAGAAATATCTGGGTCTATTAGTAACGCTTTTGTATCATTATCACTATCCGGCGTTTCCCAATGCTCATAATATTGAGCAGTTGAACTTCCCTTTCCAATATAATAACTACGAAATTGTTGTGAAAGATTACTTAAGAAAAATTGTCTTTGTTCCGATTCTTCTGAATATTCGTGTCTTATTCTTAATAAATCGGAAGCCATTGAATATTAAATTATAACAATATTTTGATATCTGTGATTTGATTTCAATCTTATGATTTTTATTCTCCAATTACCATCTTATCTATTTTAGATGATATCCCTCTTGATACCGTAAAAAATATAGCAGAATAGATTGGAAATCTTGAAATCAAAAGTAATGATATATATGATAGTTTCTTAAGTCTTTTGGAATTTTGTAAAGCTTGTTGACAATGTTTACAGGTTTCTATATGTGATGTCCTATCTCTTTGTTGTCTCGGACTCATTTCTACAATATTTGTGTCATGTTTATTAGAAAATATTGGAATATGACTCATATGTTTTTGCCACCATTTTCTCCATATAACGGGACCAATATCTGATGTAGTTGGTGTACAATAAGTTTCTAAGAGGGATATGTTCTTATCTTTCATATCCTTTGCCACCTCTATTTCACAATTATGTAACCACACATCGGTTTCTAAGAATTTATTACCAAAATAATGAGTAATCCATGCTGGCATTTTACTTGGCAAACCGTCACTAGGAAATATTAAATGTAATCTGGTAACTCCACTTGAAACGGGTGTCATTAGTGCGAATAATTGGGCGTTGAATTCATTGTTTGAATCGAGAGTTCTAAAATGATAATATACTGGACTCGTAAATGATACGATCCCAGTACGCATTTTTCCCATAATTCTGTCTACAAAATGAATCTCTAATTGTTTAGAATTTCCCTTTGAAGTTAAAATCTTCATTGGTATATCGATTCCATCTGAACGAACACCCTGTAAGCCATGATGCGCAAATGGAATATGCGCAGGATCCATAAAATTTTCTACCATAAAATCAAAAGAATAAGGAAGTTCTCTTGAGAGAACATTACTTGTATTTTTTAATTGTGGGAAAAGAATGTCTGGTTTAGTATTGAAATCTGCCCCCTCTATATCAAATTCACCCCATAACAAATCTCCTGTTTCCATTATATTCATAGATTCTACATCTTTACCTTGTTCATTACTCTTCGATTGTGGAATTTTAGTACAATTTCCATCTTCTGTAAATTGCCAGCCATGATACGGACATTCAATACAACCCGTTTGACTATCAATTCGTCCTTGTGATAATGGTGCTAATCTATGAGGGCATGCATCTTTTAATAATGACCATTTCAAAGTTTTTGGGTTATTCCAAACAACATAATTCTTATTTGCGATTTTTAATCTAGATTTATTTGGTAATGATACTTTTGAGCCAATCGGTAACCATGTTCCCATTTTGAGAGAAAAAGCGCGACTAAATACCATTGACAATAAAAGAATAAGCACTCTCATATTAATGTATGTTTAAACTTATCTTATTATATATATCTAAATCAATGCTGTCATTAAAAATTCCAGTATCTTATATAAAGAATATGCTTAAAAACAAATCTCCAAATATTGTTACAAATAAAGAACTTTTAAATCTAACCAAAGGTACAGTGTTGAACTATGTTATGAATCCACTTGTTGGAGCAGTTGATACATTCTGGATATCTAAACTAAATAATGATGCAATTTTAGCTGGACAAGGTACGTCAGACCGGATATTTAATTCAATGTTTTTAGTTTCATCATTTGCTCCGACAGTAATTATTCCAATAATTTCAAAATATCATGCAATAGGTGATAATGATAAGGTAATATCGATTATATCAACCAGTGTTTTCTTAGTTGGTTTAATTGGTTTATTTTTAAGCACCGGTGTATTCATATTTAAAGATTCTATAACAAGTGCCATTATACCATCTAGTGCCAAATCTTACAAATATGCAATACAATATTTAGAAATAAGAATATTAAGCTTAGGTTTGGCATTATTAAATTCACTTGCATTTGCTTCAATGAGAGGACAAAAGGACATCAATACTCCAATTAAAATCAACCTTTGTTCTCAAATAGTGAATATGGTTTTAGATCCAATTCTTATGTTAAAAATGGGTGTTCAAGGCATTGCTCTTGGTACAGTTATTTCTGAGCTTGTTTCATTTACACTATTTTATTCATCTATGATACGCAAAAATCTCATAAATTTCTCTTTGATAGACACAAAACTAATAAAGACCCTTATTAAAAGAGGATTTAGTGTTCAAGTTCGATCGGTATGTTTATCATTAGTTTATTTATTCGGATTTAGGCAAGCACAGCAAATAGATTTGTCTGGCAATATTGCTGCCGCCCATGTTTTACAAATACAGTTATTTGAAATTGGATATATATTTACATATTCTTTTGGATTGGTTTGTCCTATTATTATCCCAAGATATTCAAATAAGCAACAAGTTAAATATGCACTATATAGATTCGGCACTTCAATTTCACTATGTATGATGTTTGTAAATTTTATGATTAGTAATAAATTTATGAAAATCTTCTCTAAAAATAGTGAAGTTATCAAAATATCAAGCACCGTTACCCCAGTTTCATCTATTCTTCAGTTGATATGTGGACTAACATGTATAACCGAGGGTATGATTCAAGGTTATGGTATGTATAATTGTCTTGGAATTGGTACTTTTCTATCAACCGGATTATACCTACTTTTAATTCGTCTTTGTAATACTTTGCCACAAATGTGGCTTGTAATGGCCTTTTCTACGGGTTTTAGAGGAATTATTAATTCAAAATTAATAGAATTAGAAGAAAAGAAGCAGAATAAAGACATTTAATTAGATATCATCATTAGCTTCATCTTCAAAATTATTAGAATAATCGTTATCAAACATAGTATCTACATCAACTATATCATTTGTCTGTGGCTCATTGTTTGATATATTTTCGGTCGCATCCAATACTGTTTTTATATCAAACTGTGTTCTAAGCCCCTCCCGATATCTTCCTAAATTACGTTTCATGTCTTCACGCGTAATTTTTTGGGAAGATTTATCAGAATTTGTTCCAAAATGACCCTGAGCTTCATCTTCTTCCACTATCGCATGAACATTCTCTACACGTGAACGGGTCATTATAATTGACTGGCCACACACTGTTTCTTCATTTTCAATCAAAGATTTTATTACTAATTCTAATATATTTCTATAGTCTGGGAAAGTTAAATCAAGTGTGTCCATTTCATGTAGCAAGTGTTGTACTAAATGTAACCATGTATTCTTCCAAGAAGTTATAGTATTTGTAGAAACAAATTTTCTAAAATCGATTAAATCATTTCTTATAACTTCTATAAACTCATCATAGTTTTTTAAACTTGAAATATTGTCAGAAACATTATGAACATCTGACAACCATCCTCTTATTTTTTCTAATTGACCTTTTTCACTTAGAATTGACCATAATTTTGGTAGAACAAATTTATCATTTGGTTTTGACTTTAATAAAATATTTGATACTTGTAACACAAGACATTTATACTGTAAATCCTCTTCCTCATTGGATATATTATCATCATATATTTCGGCCCATTCCATTTTTTTGATTGATAATATATTTTTATGATATTTTTCCCATTGTTTTCCCAATTTGTGTGGTTTATTCGTTGTATAGCTCGGAATATCTATAGGTTTAGTAGTCTTTGACTTTATATTTGGTACTATTGGGCGTATAGACTTGATAATACCAGACATTTTTCCACTACTATTCTTGTAATATTCAACCGTTTTAAAAGTTCCATATTTTGATTTGTAAGAATAGTTATATTTATTCTCTAATTCGCCTGTATAATTCCACTCTATTCTGGAATATAATAAAATATTTTCTTCAGTTATCTTTGTTTTTTTATTAACAGGAAATATTGATAAAATAATGCTCATTTTACCCTCATGACTTATTGTAACATGGGAATAAATATATGATATCAAATATAATATTGCAATATCAGTAATCTGTTCCTCAAATTCTATCTTTGTATCTTTAATTTCACTAATTACTCGTGCTTCAAGTTTTCTTAAAATTCTTTTTGATTTTTCATTTGACATATCATTGCTCTTGGGATAGGCCTTTAATGCTTTGTATGTATTTTTTAACTTTGAACTAAATCTGCTCAAATTCTTTACCATTTTGTCTGGAATATTTGAAGAACTTAACTCATTTTCATCAAATGAAAAGAATGAAACATATGTTCTCCATTCATTAGAATTTTTAAAGAATGTATTTGACGGTTCTTTATAATTTTCGATTGATAATACATTACCTCTTTTATATTGTGAATGCGCATTTAATTTTTCTAATATTTTCATAAATCCTCCTATAAAAACGTTTTTAATAATCTTTGTATAAACATTTAAATCACTACCTAAATGACTATCATTTTCTTGAGGTATATTTTTTATATTACTAATCGTTGAGTGACCAATTACATCATAATTATTGCTTGTTGAACCTATTATGTCACCATTTATAATACTCACTATATTATTAGTTCCAATCTCTTCTTCTCCCCATTGATTAAATAAGCATTTCTTTAATTTTATCTCGTTTTTTTGACTCGAAAGCTCTGCTTCTAATTGTAATAATACATGCTTTGGAAAACATGGCTTTCCATTAAAAATATCTATATAATAGTAGGGATTCTCACCATTAAATTCTGCATTACGCACATATTCTCCACTATTTAATATCTCTAATTTTCTCTTACTTCTTAATACTCTGTCTTCTATCTTATCCGCTTGCTGCCACATTAACAATGTTTTTGATAGAGTCTCTTCCTCATTATTTACATATAATTGTGTAGGTGGTTTATAAACTCCAGAAAATATATTTGTTTGTTTATTTTTTGACTCCTTTAAATTAACAACGCTCTTAAAGGAATCGTAATACTCCTGTATATATGAATCCGCTGTATTAATAACATCTCTACCTTCCATTGAATTGATAAATTTACATAATTCTTCTTTATTCATCTGCTTTTTGCCCTCTAATCTTGAAAAAAGAACTGAGCGAGGCCATACTTGATTGTCATCCCATACAAAATCTTTTAACTCTTCTTCTACTAATTTTGTTATATCTTTGTTTGATTTCTTCAAATCTTTGATCAATTTTGGTACTTCACAAGTTTCTAAATCAATTTGTTTTGTTTTTTTATTTATCTCTTTATATCTTTCATCATTTCTTATTGTTAATGTGTCTAATTTAATATTTGGAACTTTGTCCTTTACTAACTTTATCTTATTCAAATAGCGAATGTGAATATCTACAGCAGATGTATCAAAATGTGAAAATATTTTATTCCCCATGATTTTATAAATATTAGAGAATACTACAGGTGAAGGTGGTAAAGTCTTTAATACATGATTTGTATCTTTAACAATATATTCCTTTATATGAACAATATCTTTAGTATTATTAATTGGATTACTAATATTATTGTCGTACGGATATGAGTATGCTGAGTTTAAAACAACATCTTCTTTCGATTTGGAATAAATACCCCTTGTTTTATTCTTTATTGCTAAAGTATTTCCCGATTCATTGTTATCGTTTCTAATAAGTGGTTTAAGTTGATTTTCTATAAACGTATAATAATCCGTACTTTTATCATTTGTCTCAATTTCTGATTCATCTTCGTCTTCATCATCACTACTAATACTATCTTCTTTGATGGGTTTATTTAGTACTGGTATTAATCCTCCACTTCTAAACATCTCGAGTCGAGAAACCCAATCTTTCTCCAGATCATACTTATTGTATAATGAACTATAAACATGATTATTCAGAATCATTAAGTCCTTGTTTGACAAAGTATCATTAAACATTTCACGTATTGAACTGGTTATTTTTTCACGCTTTTGATTTTCTGTTAATTCTCTATCAGATTCTGGAATTTGTCCTTTAATGTAGAATGTTTGTGTTGTATCTACCTGTAAATCTCTATCGCTATCACTATCACTATCACTATCGCTATCACTGTCGCTATCGCTATCTTCTAATAATTCACAGAAATCGATAATATAATTGTTGTTCTTCTTTGATATGCCATTGGAAACATTAATTGTTACTTCTTCATTAAATATCGGGATTTTATTCGGAAATAATCTTTGATTCTTTCTTGCAGTATAATTGTAACAAGTTATAAAACCAGATTCTTTATCTACAGAGACTATTTCAAATATGGTACCCGGTTCAAATTCCTTATTTTCTTTTGTAGTTATAACGTGGTATAATCTATTTGATTCTAAATTTTTATTGTATATATTTGTGTATTTTGTTGTAAAGAAATCTCCATCTAAATTCTCTTCAATCACTGTTATTTTAAACTCATTGTCTTTATTTGTATCTGATTCTACAAATTTACCATATACTAATTCAGTTGTATTTGTTATTTCTATTCTAAATTCAAAGGCGAACCAATCTTCTGGTTCTATAGTATGATTTGAAGAATTTTTACTGTCAAATGTTTTGGTTGTTATTTCACCATAGTTTTTATCTGAATCTAAATAAGTTATTATTCCTACAGTTGTCTTATTAATCAAACTTAGTTTAACACGATCCCCAAGTCTCATTAATAAATGTCCTATTTTTTATCTTAAACAAAACGTAGAATATATTTATTATGGAACTAGGATATAGTTTTACATTAAGTTTTCAAGATATACGTAGGACATATCCATTCGGCATAGGATTTTTAAATAGATCTCAAAATGAAATGCTTCAATCAGTTGAGACTCAATTTCGTAATTTAACATCAAACAATATAAACTTAAATACTCCAGAAGGAGAAGAAAGACTATCTACCTTATCAACAGAAACTTTCAAACAAAGACTACGAGAATTATTTGAGGAATTTTTATCATATGTTCAATTTCGAGTAAATATATACACCCCAGAACAAACTCCAAAACACGAGTGTCTTTCTCCAAAAGAATATACACATTCTATTACACGCCACAGGGGTTCTAAAAAATTAGCTAAATTACTTGACTGTTCCAATGATAGAGTATGTCCAATATGTCTTGAAGATTTACAATACAAAAGAGTTTGGCACAGTCCAAAATGTGGCCATCTATTTCATCCAAAGTGTTTACAAACCTATTTAACCAAAAAGTGTATTAAGCCAATTTGTCCAGTTTGTCGTGTAAATGTTAAAACAAATCCTTAAAATAAATGAATCCTTCACAGTTTCTTAGAAACTTGATAATACATAAAGGAGGGGGCATTTTTAACAAATTTAATAATAGTCCATCAAAAAATATTGGAATAAATACTTGTCAGGAAAAATCCTCATATTTACCAAAAAATTTACTCAAAATTATAAATGTTGACAATTATCCAAAATATACAGGAACCATCGGTATCATATTCCTTGGAATATACCAACATCAAACAGTTTCAATTAAGATTATTTCAAATATAACCAAGAAAAATGTATCTAATGATTTGAATGTAGTTCGTTTCTTTGGAAATGTTGTTTCCAACTTTTTGCCACATATTAATGGAATGACTAATGAAATTTGTAATAAATTATCAGATGAAATCTGCATTGAAAGAGAGAAAAAAATGTGTAAATTAATACAACGAAAACTATCCAAAAATTGTCCAAAAGGTGTTGAATTTATACAATTAATCCCAGAATTTACTCATATTCCAAATGTTTTTGTATATAATTATGTGCATGGGATTTCATTAAGAAATATTCTAAAAACCCAAAAAAAGACCATTGTTGATAGCATTGGTTTCAGAATTGCGCTTTGTTTCTTTAATGCTATTTACGAACACAAAATACTTTTTGGAGACATGAATATTGATAATTTTGTATACAACGTTGAAAATGATATAATCACGTTTATTGATTATGGATGTGTTTTTGAATTGAATAATAATCAGAGAGAACAAATCATCTCATTGCATAAAGCCCAAAAGTCTAAACACACTCTTCGTTCATATCTAAAATCTTGGAATGCTCCAAATACATTAGCAGATATAATATACGAAAAATCTCGTATATTTTATGATAAAAATCATAATACAAAGAAAACACAGTTCGCAGATATATTACAATACACTCATTTTGCCAACACTAAACTTCCCCCAGAACTAATTCTAACTATTAGAGCAACATGTCAGTTAATTGACTTACAAAACTATTTAGAAAGCTCCTGTGTTATTTATGAACATTTAAATCTATTATGATTAGTTGATAGATATGGTTACCTTTTTAAATAACGGAAATACTTGTTATTTCAATGTTCTTATGCAAGTCATTTTACACAGCAATGTTGACAACAAAATTGAGAAAACTAAATTGGGTGAAGGCTGGTATTCTATTATAAATAAATTGAAAGGATTAAATCATAACACAATATATAACCCGAAATTATTATATAGACTATTAAACTGGCATAAACATTTTAAATATGGAAAAAAGCATGATGCACATGAGGCCTTTCTTTACTTAATTGATTTAATTGATGATTCTAATTTTAAGGGGGATATAGTTGAATGCATGATTACTCCAAATTCCCCATTCGAACATTCTTTCAGAAAGAATGAATTTACGTCACTTGAAGTATCGGTAAATCACAATACATTAGATAAGTGCCTTGATAATTTCTTCCAAATTGATGTTATTCACGACTGGAAAGATTCTAAGAACAATAAAAGAACTCTTCTTAAAACATCATGTATTAATACCAATCCTATTAATTTAGTCATTTTACTTCGACAAACATATGAGGATAAAAAAATAGTCCAATATCCGTTAGAACTTGATATATCAAAATGGTGTAGTTGTTCTGAAAGTAAAACATATTATCTAAAATCAGTTGTTATACACGATAATGAACATTATTATATTTTCTGTAAAGAGTCAAATTCATGGTACTTATATAACGATGAAGCAAGAATTCATATAAACACTAACGATTGGATGTATCAAGAAGCACCATATATGCTAATATATAGCTATTTAGAGTAAAGTTTCTTGTATTTCTTGCGAGTATATTTACCCGTTACTCTTTGTTTCTCGTACAATTTACCATCATTTCCTTTAAAAACTGAAATTATTGTAGGTAGTTTATCTATATCGTTTAATTCCACAATCTCTTGTTTCCAGTCTATAAATACTGGGACTTTCTTTTCAAGTTTCTTTACTGCATTTCGAATAATAGTTTTATGACCTATTGTTTTTGTCATCCACTTTGGAACTGGTGCAATTACACAAATTGACTTAGTATTTATACCCTCTTTTAGAAAACTTTCACCCCATTCTAATCCATAACTATGACTGTTTTTATCACATATTATTATGTACGTATAGTCACCCCAATTAACTCTAGTATTGAATTGACTTTTTAGCGTGCAAGTACTAAATTTACGAATTGAATATGTATGTAATAGTGCGCTTAATAAACAAACTAATCTCATCTTTAGTCTAACAATAAGACTATATGTTAAGTATCTTAACTATTTATCTTAATCGCCTTGTTAAATAAGTTTGATAAACTTATGAACTGTTTCCAATTTTTATTATTGTAGTCTCCAGTTATTCTTCCTATTTCGGTTATTTTTCCCATTTTGTTGTATATAATCAATAATGATGGATATTCATATATATGATTCTTATTGGAAAAATCTTCACCCCAATCAATAAAAACTGATATATGTTTTTCGAGTATGAAAATACTTTTTTGAATAAAATATTTTGAACCAGGTGTTCTTGTTATCCATTTTGGTATTGTTGCTATCGCGCATATTTTTTCTTTTTCTTTAGTCTTATAATTAAATATCTTATCTGCCCATAGTTTACCAGTATCACCATCTCCCTTTCTATTCCCAATAATTATGTATTTACATTCTTCCCAATTTATTTCTTGATTATGTTGATTTTTAAGTGTTGGTGTATATAACTCTTTTTGCGCACATGCTCTAAAACACGTTACTAATAATAATATTGGAACAGACAGTTTGATGTACATATCTATATTATTTCTTTGACATTTTTAAGTATTGTATTATAAATAATGGGACGATTACAATATAATACTATATTAGGGGGTTCACATACAAACGATAATTGGATGAATGACAGTGATATTATTTCTAAAATGTACAACAATGACACACCAAATTCAGTTGATTCTAATTCTTTATTTACTGTTCATCATATTCAATCTAACGGAAAATTAGATATTCATGAAAATATATCTCTAACTACACCTTTACAAGAATATTTAGATTTATCCAATGATTCAAATCTTGTTTATCTTTATCAACCAAGCCACTTATATTCTTCTCTTAAACTTGAACAAAATCTAGAGGAACAGGGTATTAATACAGAATTGTTAAACGAATGTTGTCCAAATGAATCAATCATTATTGGAGAAACACCAATAATATCAAAAACAGGTGGAACAAATAGTTTGACGTTCCGCGTCCCAGCGCGCGAAGCAGCCCGGATGCGTGCGGCGCCCACACATGCCTTCGCCGTCGGCGATAGCGTCGAGGCATTGCGCCCGGTCATCCCTGATGACGCGGACGGGATCATCGGCGCGACGGACTCGTACGACTGGTATCCAGCCATCGTCAACAAGGTCTTGGAAGATGGCTACGAGGTAAAGTGGACAGATATCATACCCGCGACCTTCACCCCCATGGCCGCGGCACACGTGCGGGCGCCTACGCCGCCGCCATCGAAGAATTTGACAAATACATACAAAAAATTATATGAAAGAATAGATCCAGAATATGGTGTAAGTGAAAGTTTGACAAATTTATTCAATGAAAACGCTGATGAAGAAAAAAGGGCTGATGAAGAAAGAGATAGCATGGTAAAGGCTGATTTAGAGACAAAGCAGACCGATTTAGAGACAAAGCTTGCGTCACTTGACGAATACTTTGAAAATAAAAAGAGTGCTGCAGAAAAATACCGACGTATACGTCCTCCCACCTCAGATGATCGTATAGAGGCAAGAAAAGAACTTGAAAGATTTTATAAGGATTTCAAAAACATGAATATTGATACTCAAGAAGCATCTGATGTTAAACAATATAATGTTTACGTAAATGACGACTACAGGCAAGGTGAACGTATAGCTTTAACCTTAGCTACTGGAGAAGAAGTTATAGTTAAGGTACCACCAAAAGAAAAATGGAAAAAGTTAGCAGTCCCAAATAAGGGGAGGAATTATAAGTTTATTTATAGTCATATTCCCGCTATAGAATCAGAAGACAAACCAACATTTATTGATGTATGGAATTGGCGCAAAAACGAAAGGCCAAAAATTGAGAAAAGGCGGGACAACATGAGTGAGCTTAATATTGGACTTTCTTCAGACGACTTTCCAGAAAGGTACGGTCATTATGATGGACATGATGAAGGAGCTTGGAGAGATGCTAAACTTGCAAAAGAAAAAGCAAAAGAGAAAGTAAAAGAAGAAATCAAAAAGAAAGATGAAGAATATTTTAAACAGGTTACTAAGGCCGAGGACTGGAAACCGCGTTTTCCTGTTGGTTCTAAAATACAATTTAGGTATTTAACCAAATGGTATGATGGAACTGTTAAAAAGATTGGAGCACCTATTCCTATGATTGGGGATATGCAGGCGAATTATGTAATTGATATTCGAACACACCTGTTGGAAGAATATGGTATGCCGATGTGGAGCGAATTGCCCGGGAGACTAGAGTCGGATTTGCGCTGGAGATCTTGGGATGATGATTCTGATGAGAATGATGAGAATAATGATTCTGATGATGATGATGATGATTCTGATAATAATGATGATGATTCTGATGAGAATGATGAGAATAATGATTCTGATGATGATGATTCTGATGATGATGATTCTGATGAGAATGATGAGAATGATGTAGTGAAGAATCTCGCGGAGCAGATCGTCAAGCTGCAAACAAGGTATGCGCAAGGGAAGGCGCAAGATGAGCCTAAAATTAGAAAAAGTAAGCGCATTGAATATATTAAGTCAGGACTTAAACAAAAGGAGGATGAAGAAAGGCGTAAATATAAAGAAGATGTAAAAAAATTATTTAGAGACGTTGGAGAGTCTTTGATGGATAAGAATTCAGATGAAGAAGAGGAAGGGGTACCAGAAATGAAGGAAAGTGAGCCTGAACTTAGAAGAAGTGATCGCCTTAAAGGTGTAAAGTCTTATATTCCCAGCTATATCAAATCAGAAA
>MDTG01103750.1_pt1 | contig 22627 bp, 24 predicted proteins | sample 811421 | NCBI WGS metagenome assembly MDTG01 (sample SAMN05326645, study PRJNA326480) | marine metagenome | isolation source: seawater | place: Pacific Ocean: South East | collected 2011
CATCTATTACCTTAAACGCCATAGTTATATTACCTTTGAGATTATAGTAGTTTATCAAAGCTAGTTTTGATTTATAGAAATAATTTTTTTTTATATATGCTTCAGCAAGCATTTTATAAGCTTCCGGATTATATGAATTATGTTTCATGAGATTATTAATACCAGATATGCTTTGTTCTATATCTTTTTGGTCTTTAATATTTAAATAAAATAACTGGCTATTAATAGCGTTATTATCTGGATAAATATTTAGTATTTTTTTCAGGATCTTTTTAGATTCATCTTTTTTGCCTTCAAGCCAAAGAATGTGGGACATTAATGATGCTAAATATATATTATAGCTATCTTTACTTAAGCTGTGATTTAGAATTTCTCTTGCCTCATCGTATCTCCCAGTGTTAACTAAACTCAATGCATTTCGATGATTTTTTATAGCATCATCCGATATCTTAAATTTTTTATTTTTTATTACTCTCATTTTGCTTTCTAGGATATTCCTTATATAAAAATAATCATCCGTACTATTTATAATAGGATTCACTTGCTGCCTAGCCCTTTTTTTAATTGTACTTATACGGTTTTTATAAAGAGGATGAGTCATAAAATATTCATTTAAATTTTCTTGGCTATTTGAATCTCCTTGCATTAGAAGAAAAAAGTTTGCCATCTCGTTAAGATCGTAACCACTTTTTTGCATTAACATAACGGCAAAATTATCAGATTCAATTTCATTCTCTCTAACGAGGTTAATATTATTCTGAACTGATAAACCTATACCAGATTGAATAGAAGCTATACTAGCTTCCGTCTGGCCAGCAAGAAGCCCTGCAAATATTCCAATCCACATTGGTATTGAATTAACATTACTGCTTGCCATCATTTCAGCGCTATGTCGAAGAACAACATGTCCTAATTCATGTGCAACAACACCTGCTAGTTGAGCTTCATTTTGCGTAAGGATAAATAAACCAGCATTAAATCCCATGAATCCTCCCGGAACTGCAAATGCATTAACGGCGTCAGATTTTGTTATAAAAAAGAAATAATTCCTTTCCATCGATATATTTCTGCTTATTTTGTTACCTAGGTATGTAATATAATCATTGACTAGGAAATCATTGATTATATAGTTACTTTTTTGAAGGTTTTTATAAATATTCCTACCAATCTCCTCCTCTTCATGAAGAGTTATTGTTCTATTCAATGAATCACCAAGATTAGGAACAGGAGCATCTTCATGAGCGTAAGCTTTCCCTAGAGAAAATATTATAATGATACTTATAAAATATTTAGACATTTATATGTTCACAATGTATGTTTTTCTATATTAAATTATCCAAATGTACTAATATAGATTTCTATATATAATTATAACTCAAGAGGTAATAGATAATGAGCGATTTTGATAAAGAACTTGATACAAGCGGTCTTAACTGCCCGCTTCCAATTATAAAAGCTAAAAAAGAAATAAATGCTATGGAAACTGGTCAAGTGCTTCATGTAATTTCAACCGATCCAGGCGCAGTAATGGATTTTGAATCTTTTGCAACACAAACTGGCAACGAGATACTTTCATCTGATGAAAAAGATAATAAATTTTTTTTCATGATAAAAAAGAGTTAAATATCCATTTATAGAGACAGGGAATGAAACTTAGCGGATCTGAAATAATTATTGAATCTCTTAAAAAGGAGGGAGTGGAATATATTTTTGGTTATCCTGGTGGAGCAGTCCTACATATTTATGATGCATTATTCGCAGCCGAAAAAATAAAGCATGTCTTGGTGAGACATGAACAAGGAGCAACTCATGCAGCAGATGGTTATGCCAGAGCATGCAACAAGCCTGGAGTAGTCTTAGTCACTTCAGGTCCCGGTATAACTAATTGTGTTACAGGAATTGCCACTGCACATATGGACTCTATCCCTATGATTGTAATTTCTGGACAAGTATCTCGACAATATGTCGGAAGCGATGCCTTTCAAGAAGCTGATGCTACAGGTATTACAAGACCAATATGCAAGCATAACTTTCTTATCAATGACAGAGAATCAATTGCTGAAACATTTAGAAAAGCATTTATAATTGCTACAACAGGAAGACCTGGCCCAGTAATAATAGATATTCCTAAAGACCTGACAGATCCAAAAGTAAAAATCAATTTTGAATATAAGAAAAATATAAAAATTAGATCTTATAATGTTAAAAAATCAGAATCTGATGAAAAAATAATAAATGCTGCAAAACTAATATGTTCAGCTAAAAGACCAATGATTTATGCTGGAGGGGGAGTAATCCTTGGTAAAGCAAGCAATGATTTAATTAAATTAACTAAGAATCTTAACTTTCCTATTACTAATACATTAATGGGATTAGGCGCATATCCATCATCGGATAAGCAATTCTTGGGTATGCTCGGAATGCATGGTACATATGAAGCAAATATGGCGATGCATGATTGTGACGTTCTACTTGCTATTGGCGCTAGATTTGATGACAGGGTGACTGGTGATACTAATCAATTTTGTCCAAAAGCTAAAATAATCCATATAGATATTGATCCATCATCAATATCAAAAATTATTGAAGTAGATCACTCATTAATCGGAGATACTAAACAGATCTTGAAAAAACTTTTAAATCACATAAAACATTTCAAAAAAGATATAAATACAGATGCTTTGAACAAATGGTGGAAAAAAATCAATTCATGGCAAAAAAAGAAATGCTTATCATATAAAAAATCTACTAAAGTAATTAAACCCCAATCTGTAATTGAAACGCTTCATAAGATTACCAAAGGAAAGTCGTTTGTAACTTCTGACGTAGGACAGCACCAAATGTGGGTCGCTCAATATTATAAATTTGATAAACCAAATAGATGGATTAATTCAGGTGGATTAGGAACGATGGGGTTTGGCTTACCAGCAGCTATAGGGGCACAATTAGCCTACCCTAAAGAGGAAGTTCTCTGCGTAACTGGCGAAGCAAGTATTCTTATGTGTATACAAGAGTTATCTACATGCTTACAATATGGATTACCTATTAAAATTATAACATTGAATAATAGATATATGGGTATGGTTAGACAATGGCAAGAATTTTTTTATGAGGGAAGATATGCAATGTCATACATGGATGCTATTCCAAACTTTGCACAACTTGCTGAGAGCTTTGGTCATATAGGCATGGTTATAGATAAACCAAAAGATTTAGAAAAAGATTTAACTCATGCACTTAGCCTCAAGAACAGATTAGTATTTGTAGATGTCATTACTGACGAAACTGAAAATGTTTATCCAATGATAATGAATGGCAAAGGACATCACGAGATGCATTTAGCTCCCTCAGCAAATGAAGATATCGAACTAGCATGAGTATTGATAAGCGACATATAGTTTCAATTCTCGTAGAAAATGAGTTTGGATCACTATCACGAATTGCAGGTTTATTTTCTGCCAGAGGCTACAATATCCACTGCTTGAGTGTCGCTCCAACTTCAGATGATTCAATTTCACGCATGACTCTTGTAACATATTGTAACGAAGCTAAAGCATCTCAATTAATGAAACAGCTTGATAAACTAGTCGATGTTATAAACGTAAAAGACTTAACCGATGAGACTCATATTGAAAGAGAGATGCTCCTTCTAAAAGTTAAGTCAACTTTAAAGCAAAGAGACGAACTCAAAAGGTTAACCGATATATTTAGAGCAAGAATTATTGATGTTACAGATACAACTTATACTATTGAGCTCACTGGTCCGTCTGAAAAAATATTAGCATTTATTGATTCTTTGGGAAAAATTAAAATTATAGAACAGGTAAGATCGGGTGCTCTTGGAATCAGTAGAGGATCTGAGTCATTAGAAACTAAAAAATAGGAGAAGGGTAGTGAAAGTATATTATGATAAAGATGCAAATTTAGATGTTATAAATAATCTAAATGTATCTATAATTGGTTTTGGTTCTCAAGGACATGCACATGCAATGAATCTAAAAGATTCAGGCGCAAAAGTTGTTGTTGGACTTAGAGATGGTTCATCTAGTGCACCAAAAGCGAAGGAAGCTGGCCTTGAGGTTAAAAATATATCAGATGCGGTATCTGGAGCTGATGTAGTGATGATTCTTGCGCCTGATGAATATCAAGCTGACTTGTTCAAAGAAAGTATAGAACAGAACCTTAAGCCTTCAGCTGCAATAGCATTTGCGCATGGGTTCAATATTCATTATGGACAAATTAAACCTAAGGATAATCATGATGTTTTCATGATTGCTCCTAAAAGCCCCGGTCATCTTGTTCGCTCAACTTATATTAATGGTAAAGGCGTGCCTACATTAATTGCAATTCATAATAATGCATCGGGTAATGCAAAAGATATTGCACTTGCATATGCTTCTGCTATCGGAGGAGGACGTGCAGGAATTATTGAAACGAACTTCAAAGAAGAAACAGAAACTGATTTATTTGGCGAACAAGCTGTTTTGTGCGGAGGTGTTACTGCGTTAGTCAAAGCCGGTTTCGAAACACTTGTTGATGCGGGTTATGCACCTGAAATGGCATATTTTGAATGCTTGAATGAGTTAAAACTCATCGTAGATCTAATGTATGAAGGTGGTATGACAGATATGAGATATTCTATATCCAATACTGCTGAGTATGGTGACTTGACAAAAGGACCATTTTTAATTGATGATCATGTTAAAGAAAAGATGAAATTAGTTTTAGCAGATGTTCAAAATGGTAAGTTTGCCAACGATTTTGTCAGTGAAATAAAAGCTGGTTCACCAGAATTCAACCGCCTACGAAAAGAAGGCTCTGAGCATCTAATTGAAAGTACAGGAAAGAAACTAAGAAGTATGATGTCATGGATGGATGGGGATAAGTTAGTTGGTGATAAATAATTGAGAAAGAGAAAAAATAAACTGCCAGGCGTATATCTTCTTCCAAACTTAGTAACATCAGGAGCTTTATTTTGTGGATTCTATTCAATAATCACAGCTATTAGTGGAAATTATATACTAGCTGCTATATACATCCTCTTTGCAATGATTCTTGATGGGCTTGATGGCAGAGTAGCAAGAATGACAAATACTCAGACGTCATTTGGCGAATATTTTGATAGTCTATCTGACATGCTATGCTTTGGTGTTGCACCAGCATTACTTATTTATCTTTCAAGTTTATCTATGTTTACTAGCGGTTACCTTGCCAAGATATCTTATATTGCATGTTTTATATATATTGCTTCAACAGCAATCAGACTGGCTCGTTTTAATTCTAGAAATCAAACTACAGATAAAAAATATTTTATGGGCTTAGCTAGTCCAGCAGCGGCAGCAATCTTAATTTGCTACGTATGGTTAATGCAAGATTTAGGAGCGAATATCCAATCATATATCACATTAACAGTTATCTTGATTGTTTCTCTATCGATTCTCATGATAAGTAATATTGCTTATATGAGTTTCAAAGATGTTAACTTTAGACAAAAAATTCCATATGTTATGCTTTTTGCAATCTCACTAGCTATTTCCTTTATATCATTTGATCCACCAAAAGTACTGTTCATTTTCTTTTTATTCTATGGCCTCTCAGGTCCTGGTTTATATTTATTTCGAAGATTAAAAAGGAGTAAATTGAATGCCAGCGACATATCCCCAAAAGATAATCAATAAGTTATATAAAGTTTAATATATTTTAACTAGTTCCTGCTATCTCTTAGGTTATAATGCTCATTATACTTTAGTGCATGGGATTTTTTAGTATGACTAGTAATGACAATTTAATAATTTTCGATACAACACTTAGAGACGGGGAGCAAAGCCCCGGTGCATCTATGGATATTCAAGAAAAAATACAAATTGCAAATGCATTAAATGATCTTAACGTAGATGTGATAGAGGCTGGTTTTCCCATAGCAAGTAAAGGAGATTTTTCAGCTGTCAAAGAAATTGCTGATAGCATAAAAACATCTAGGATTTGCGCCTTAGCTAGAGCCTTAGAAAAAGATATCTTAAGAGCTGCTGATGCTCTAAAAAATGCTAAACTTTCAAGAATTCATACATTTATTGCGACATCACCTATACATATGGAAATGAAGCTAAAAATGACTCCAGAACAAGTCATCAAAAATGCTGTTAATGCTGTTAAAATTGCGAAAGACAATGCTGAAGATGTTGAATTTTCCCCAGAAGATGCTGGTAGATCTGATTTTAATTTTCTTTGTGAGATTATTGAACAAGTTATCAATGCCGGAGCGACTACTATAAATATTCCTGACACAGTTGGTTACAACATGCCACATCAATTTGGAGAGCTAATAGAGAAAATTATTTCAAATGTACCTAATTCCGATCAAGCGATTTTCTCGGTTCATTGTCATAATGATTTAGGACTTGCTGTATCTAATTCTCTCTCATCTGTTCTTCATGGAGCAAGACAGGTGGAGTGTACAATAAATGGTCTAGGCGAAAGGGCAGGAAACGCAGCTTTAGAAGAAATAGTAATGACTGTTAAAACTAGACGAGATATTTTCTCTTGTGACACAAGAATAAATACAAAAAAAATTATGAATTGCTCAAGATTAGTCTCAAGCATCACAGGATTTCCGGTACAACCTAATAAAGCTATAGTTGGTAAAAATGCATTTGCTCATGAATCGGGTATTCATCAAGATGGTATCATTAAATCTAGAGAAACATACGAGATTATGAAAGCCGAAGATATTGGTTTAGTTAGCAATTCATTAGTTTTAGGTAAGCACTCAGGAAGAAATGCTCTTAAGAAAAAAATGGAAGAACTAAATATAAATTATGAATCTGAAGATTCTTTTAATGATCTTTTTTCTAGATTTAAAGAATTAGCTGATAAGAAACATGAAATCTATGACGAGGATATTATTCAATTGTCAAATAATGTTCAATTATCAGGTGATGACATCCAGCTGATATCTATGAAAGTAGTATGCGATTCAAATAAAAAACCACATGCAAAAATTGTATTGAATATGAAGACTAAAGAATTAACTTCATCTGCCGAAGGTGACGGAGCAGTTGATGCTGCATTTAATGCAATTAATAAACTAATTGATTTTAATGTTGATTTAAAACTATATTCTGTAAATAACATAACTTCAGGAACAGATGCTCAAGGAGAAGTAACAGTAAGAGTTGTTAAAGATAAGGTTATAGTGAATGGACATGGCGCTGATACCGATATAGTTAAGGCTTCAGTCTTGGCTTACTTAAACGCAATTAACAAGATTTATCATAATCCAAATCTTGAAACACAAAAATTATCAGGTATCTGATGTCTAGAAAAAAAGAGTTACTTACTCTTATGAACATAGATGTTTCTTGGTTTAATGATGCTATTAAAAATGACTACTTAAGCTTGAACGATTTGATGTTAAATGTTAAAAATTGTCAGGAATGTGAGCTGGCTAAAACTAGAAACAAGGTTGTTTTTGGTAAAGGTAATGATAATTCTGAAATATTAATTATAGGAGAGGCTCCTGGAAAGGAAGAAGACTTAACCGCTGAGCCTTTTGTTGGAAGAGCAGGTAAGCTTTTAACAGAAATCCTTCTTTCCATTAAACTTACAAGGGACGATGTATATATTACAAATACAGTAAAGTGTCGCCCACCAGAAAATCGTAATCCTAATAATGATGAAATTGAATCTTGTGCTAGTAATTTAGATCAACAAATTGAATTGATATCTCCCAAAGTAATTATTTTACTCGGAAAGGTTGCGGCTGAGAGAATACTTCATTCTTCTGAGCCTATGGCGTCTTTAAGGAAAAAAATCCATTTCTATAAAAATACAAATATACCAACCCTTGTTTTTTATCATCCAGCTTACCTTTTAAGAAGTCCTAGCGAAAAGAGCAAAGTTTGGGATGATATCCTATTTATGAGAGAACATATAAATGTCGGCTAGAAAATCAGATTTATATAATTTTATTCCTATGGATATAAAAGATTTAGATAAAGTTTATAATCTTGAGTTGGATTCATATGACTATCCATGGACTAAAGAAATACTTAGAGACTGTATTTTATATAAATATGACTCATTTGAAGTACTTTTTAATAATAATTTAGTTGGTTATGTTATATCTAAAATTACATATCCAGAAACACATATTCTTAACCTTACTGTTAAAAAAAGTTTTAGAAAAAAGGGCATTGGAAAATCTCTTGTTGAACTAATAATAAGTGATGCTCGTCTTAGAAATTCTGAAAACATAATATTGGAGGTCCGAGTGAATAATATTGAAGCGCAGTCTCTATACAAGAAACTAAATTTTCAAATGATTGGAATTAGAAAAGATTATTATGAATCTAAAAACGGTCGAGAGGATGCGTATGTATTTAACTTAGATTTATAATTCTTCTGGAGATTTTGCGTTAATGGACAGTGCATGAATATCGGTTTTCATTAAATCTGATAAAGTTTTGTAGATGAGTTTGTGTCTGTTAATTTGACTCATACTCTTAAAAGATGCGGACACTATGTATAATTTGAAATGTCCGCCTGATTTTGAACCAGCATGACCAATGTGAAGATGTCCCTCGTCTTCTACTTCAATTTTGATAGGTTTTAATTGAGCCAATCCCTCTTTTATCATTGTAATCCTTTCCAAAGTCATATTCTCAGTATATAAAATTTAAAAATTTTATACAGTATCTAAATTAGATGATTATGTTAAAATGATTTTATATGAATCACTCATTATATGTCTAAAGATACAGTTTTTTCAGGCGTACAACCTACAGGTGATATTCACTTAGGAAATTACCTCGGTGCTATAAAACAATTTCTAAATTTTCAAAATGACTCTGATTCTATTTTTTGTATAGTTGATCAACATGCTATAACTGTCTTTCAAGATCCAGAAGAATTAAAACAAAATGTTTATAGTGTTTTATCAATTTTTTTAGCTTGCGGCTTGGATCCCAAAAAATGTATTCTCTTTAATCAATCATCTGTAAGAGAACATAGTGTTTTATCTTGGTATCTCAGCTGTACTGCTAGGGTTGGCTGGTTAAACAGAATGACACAGTTTAAAGACAAGGCAGGAAAAAATCGTGATAATGCATCACTGGGCTTATATGCATATCCAGTGTTGATGGCAGCAGATATTCTTCTTTATCATGCTGATAAAGTTCCTGTTGGAGATGACCAAAAACAACATCTTGAATTGACAAGAGATATCGCACATAAATTTAATACTGATTACAAGCAAACTTTTTTCAAACTACCAGAACCTATTATAAATAAAGCTGCACCTAGAATCATGAGTCTACGTGATGCTAACAATAAAATGAGTAAGTCAGATGTCTCTAAGTATTCACGAATACTTTTGACAGACTCAAATGATGAAATCTCTATAAAAATTAATAAAGCAAAATCTGATTCCTTAACTATGCCCACTTCTTCTGATGAACTTGACAATAGACCTGAAATTAATAATCTAATTACAATTTTTAGCTCAATATCTAACATTGAAAAAGATAAAATAATCGACTCTTTCGCAAATAAAGAAATATCGTCTTTCAAAAATGAGCTAAAAGAAGTTGTGATAAGTTTGATTGAGCCCATATCAAAGGAGATTAAAAAAATTATGAACGATAAAAAATATTTACAAAACACTTTAAATGATGGTTCATTAAAGGCTCGTGAAAGAGCCAATAAAACAATCTTAGAACTTAATAGTATTATGGGGTTTAATTTTGACTGAAATTACTGCTATATATAACGGTAAGGCCATTTCTGATATTCCCGAGGATTTATTTATTCCTCCAGAGCATTTACGAATTATTTTAGAGGACTTTGAAGGTCCACTAGATTTACTTTTGTATCTTATTAAAAAGCAGAATATTGATATAACCGATTTACCTATATTTCCAATTACTGAACAGTATATGAGTTACATCTCGATAATGGAGGAAATGCATTTTGAACTAGCTGCTGATTATTTAGTTATGGCTTCAACTTTAACAGAAATTAAGTCAAGACTTTTATTACCTGTAGAAACTGAGATAGAGGATGAAGAAGATCCTCGTGCAAATCTTATTAAACGTTTATTAGAGTACCAAAAATACAAGAACGCATCTGAGAAAATTGAAAATCTCCCTAGAAATTATCGAGACTTTTATGTTGTAACACATGCCATTGATACAAAGAAAAGAAATACTATCGATTTACCAGATATAAAAATTGAACAACTAAAGCTCGCTTTTGTTGATGTACTTAGACGAGCAGAGATATTGTCTACACATAATATTTTATCTGAAACACTATCAGTTAGAGAGAGAATGTCATCTATATTATCTAAATTAAAAGATTACGATAATATTGAATTTGTTGAACTATTTAATCTCAAAGAAGGCAGATTAGGTGTAATAGTTACGTTTCTTGCACTTCTAGAGCTTGTTAAAGAAACTTTGATTGATGTTATTCAAAATGAAGCAATGTCAAGAATATATATAGGCCTTATAAAATGAAATATTCTCTCAAAAATACAATCGAATGTTTATTACTTGTGAGTGATGAACCGTTATCTATATCTCAAATTATCAAAATATTAGATGATAAAAATTTAAATAAAAAACAAATATCTCATGCTATTGATGAACTCAATCAAGAGTGTTTAAATAAAGCAATTCATATCTGTCAGGTTGCTAGTGGATTTAGATTTCAAGCTAAGGATGGATTAGATAATTACATATCTAAACTTAAAGACAAAGGTACGAATAAATTTTCTAAGGCTTTTTTAGAGACAACTGCAATTATTGCTTATAAACAACCTGTAACAAGGGGGGATATAGAAGACATAAGAGGTATTGCTGTTAGTACAAATATCATAAGGACTTTATTAGAGTTAGAGTGGATAAAAATTGTTGGACATAAAGAGTCACCAGGAAAACCCGAATTATTTGGAACGACTCCAAAATTCCTTGACTATTTTAATAAAAATAAATTATCCGATTTGCCCGAAATATCAGATGTTGAGAACATCTAATTACTCTTTTAGTCTAGGCATCAACATAACTAAATTACATGGCTTTGTATCACTATTGAGTTGATGGCATATTATTTCATTCCACGCTGTTTTACATGCATCAATTGATCCAGGTAATACAAATATGAAAGTTTTATTAGCAACACCCGCAAGAGCTCTAGACTGTAATGACGATGTTTTTATCTTTTCGAATGATTTAAGCCTAAATAATTCTCCAAATCCATCTATTATTTTATCAAGTAGCGGTTCTACAGCTTCCGGTGTTCCATCTGAACCTGTAATACCTGTTCCACCACTTAAGATAATAGAATCAATTTCTTTATTTAAAATAAAGTCTGAGGCGACTTTTCTTATAGCGTAGATATCATCCTTAACAATTTCTTTAGTTACAACTACATGACCCTCATTTGAAATCATTTCAGAGAGTTTTTTACCAGACTTATCAGTTTCATGTGTTCTTGTATTAGATACAATAATTATAGCTATGTTAAGTATTTTCATGAATAATTAATATAATCAATTATTAACAAGATGTATAGACTTCAAAAACTTCTTTCCAAAATAGGTATCTGCTCAAGAAGATCAGCAGAAAAATTAATAGAGTCAGGATATATTAAAGTAAATGATTCTATAGCTAAAGTTGGTGATAAATGGAAACATGGAGACTCATTAAGCATTAAGGGTAAAGATATTGATGTAGATGATTTACTTTATCAAAACGTTGAAGTTATAAAATATTTTAAACCTTTGGGTGAAATTGTTAGCAGGTCTGATCCACACAATGCAAGAACGGTTTTTGATAATCTACCTATTGTAGATGGTAAATGGATTAATGTTGGAAGGCTAGATGTTGAGACAACTGGCTTATTGTTATTCACAAATGATGGCGATCTTGCAAATATACTAATGCATCCATCTTCTTTATTTAAAAGGGAATATGTAGTCCATACACATAAGGTTTTGACACAGAATGATATAAATCAGTTGCTCAAAGGAGTTCCTATCAATGATAATGATATAGGGAAGTTTGAAAATATAGAAAAACTAGATAACAATATGTACAAAGTTATACTATCTTCTGGGAAAAATAGAGAAATTCGTAACTCCCTAAATTTTTTGAAAATTAAAACTTTAAAACTTCACAGAACTAGATATTCTTTTTTAGAGTTAGATGATATGAATGAAGGAGAGTATCGTTATTTGACAAAGGATGATATATCTAATTTTTCAATTTAACTTTGATAACTCCTGTACCACCATCTTTATCTCTAGCTGTACAAGCTGCGTTAACCACTAGAGATTTTTTAATATATGCTTGAGTTGTAATTTTAATCTTTGGGATATTATCAATACTATTTGTGCCTTTGCCACAAATAATCTTTATAAATTCAGCTTTATCTGCAAATGCATTTGAGAAGAAATCATCAAGTTTCAATATTGCATCCTTTACTGTTTCTCCATGAAGGTCTATTTCAATTGGAATATCTGATACGTTCTTCCTTTTGAGCTTATTAAGTACGTAGTCTTGAACTCCGTTTCTTTTATACTCAAAAATTCCTTTATTATTATCTATTAATATTATTTGATCAAAATCATAATTAAATATTTCATGATCATATTCATTCAATGTCGATACGTCATGGTGAGCAAAATCTTCATCATTTGAATTTTTGAGCCAATCATCTAATTCTTTTATTTTTTTATCTTTTTTCATATTAGATTAAGAGATATTATGTACACTAATCATAGCCATATATGGAGTATTTGTGAATATTTTGTTATCTAATGATGATGGTTATAAGTCATCAGGGTTGAAATTTCTTAAAAATGTATTAGAAGAATACGGTAATGTTACTACAGTTGCGCCTCACCGCGATATAAGTGCGTCCAGCAGCTGCTTAAGTGTTCATAGCCCTGTTCAGATTAAAAAAATATCGACAAGTTTTTATAAAATATATGGCACTCCTGCTGATTGTGTTCACATTGCATCAAGAGGTATAATGAAAAAAATTCCTGATATTGTATTTAGTGGAGTAAATATTGGGTCTAACATGGGGGATGATGTTATTTATTCCGGTACTGTAGGGGCAGCAATTGAAGGACGGCACTCCAAATATGGATCTGTTGCTATATCAATTGCATCAAAAAAGCCGAAACATATTGATGATCTAGATCAAAAACTTAGATGTATAATTGAATACGTATTTTCCAAATTAATTGCTCATAAAGCTGTAATTAATATAAATATACCTGACCTTCCATTTTCTAAAATTAAAGGTTTAAAGATTACAAAACTTGGCAAAAGAAAGCTTCCGCTCAAAGCATCAATTTTAAATAAAGATAAAAAAACATATTATAACATTGGAAAAGTAGGAACAGGTATTTCGAATGTAGGAAATGATTTCTATGCAATTGAGAAAGGGTTTATATCAATTACACCTCTTACGATCGATATGACTAATAGCGAAGTATACAAAAAAATAAAATAATTTATGGATATAAACAGTATAAAAGGAATTGGGTTAACTTCACAATCTAGTCGAGAAAAACTTATTCATGAACTCAAGGGGTTAGGTATTAAAAATCCTGAAGTTCTAAACTTGATTTCAAATATGCCCAGACACCTATTTATTGATACAGCATTAGCCAATAGAGCATATGAAAATGTATCATTACCAATTGGTTTCAAGCAGACAATATCACAGCCATACATGGTTGCAAAGATGACTGAATTATTACACGAAACTCATTCCATGAATCGTGTGTTGGAAATTGGAACAGGATCTGGCTATCAAACATCCATATTGTCTATGCTTTTTAAAAAAGTTACTACAATTGAAAGAATTAGCCCTTTACATGAACAATCAAAAAAAAAATTAAATCACTTAGGCTTTAAGAATATTTCTTTTATTCTTGGAGACGGACACTTAGGCTTTTCTGACAATGCCCCCTATGATGCCATTATCATTACGGCAGTAGCAGATGACTTGCCAGATACTCTCATTGAGCAGCTCTCACCAACAGGAAGAATAGTCCTTCCACTTATGCATAGAGGCGAACAAAAACTTACTAAACTGAAGAACACAAAAAATGGAATCATAAAAAAAATTATCGAGGATGTAGTATTTGTTCCTATGCTGAAGGGTATTGAAAATACATGAAAAATTTTATTTCTAGCACCATAAATAAATGTGGCTCAACTAAATCTTTAGTATATTTAAGAATACTTAGCTTTACTGAATCTATCTTCTTCCCAATACCAACTGATACTTTATTAGCCCCTATGGTATTATCTAAAAAGCATAATTGGATTCGAATTACACTTATCGCCTCTTTTTGGTCAGTATTAGGCGGAATAGTTGGATACTTTCTAGGTTATTATCTATTTGATTCAATAGAGACTTATCTTCATCAATTTAATAAATACGCCCAATATTTAGAAGCGAAAACAATGTTCGAGACTTATGGAATTATCTTTTTATTTATCGCAGCATTCACACCTATTCCCTATAAAGTATTTACTATAAGTGCAGGAGTGTTAAGTTATAATATTTTCTTATTTACCATCATCTCAATTATCGGACGCTCAGCAAGATTTTTCCTCGTATCGTTCATCTGCATGCGATTTGGAGAATCTATACTTAAGATTATTAATAAGTACTTATTGGTTATAGCAATATTTGTAATATTTATTTTGATTTTATGGATAAAGTATTGAGACAAACGAGCGATTTTCAGATAACAATATATTATGTGTTTTGCATGCAGAATCAGTATTCATAAATTCTAACCCTTTATTTTTTTTGTACATTAACTCTATTAAATCCTGATTAGGCAAGATTGTACTTTCTCCCGTACCTATAAGAACTAATGTAATCGAATCAAGGTATTTCTCAATATCATTGATGTTAATTAAATTTGGTTTATCTATAGAAAAGTTAGTTATTTCTCTATCGAAAATTATTATCGGTTCAGAATACGAATTATTATTGATTACTATCGTTTTATTAATATATTTTTTTATATTAAAGTCACTATTATGCTTGTCTTCAACTAGTTCCATTATCTCGGGAAATTAATAATTATTAATGATATTATATCCTCATTATATAGGAGTATAAATGCTTAAGATAGCTGTGTGTGGATTTGGAACTGTTGGTAAAAGTTTTGTTGATCATTTTATTAAATATCAAGATTTAATATCAAAGAACTGTGGTCAAGAAGTAGAGTTGACTATAATTGCTGACAGATCTATAGATAAAAAAAAATTCAATCATGATAGTATACAATTTTCCTCTGATATTCTTAGCGTTATTGATTCGGATTGTAATTTAATAATTGAATTAGTTGGAGGCTGTGAAATTGCACTTCAACTTGTGAAGAAAGCTATCGAAAATAAGAAGTCAGTTATAACTGCAAATAAAGCTCTAATTGCAGAACATGGTGATGAGTTATTTAAGCTATCAAAAAAAAATAAAGTCTACCTTGGTTTTGAGGCTGCAGTTGCAGGAGCAGTGCCTATAATAAATTCTTTAACACATAATATGTTGAATGAAAATGTATTATCTATCAGTGGCATAATTAATGGAACATGTAACTATATTCTAGATCAAATGTCATCAGAGAATAAAGATTTTTCTGAGGCCTTAAAAAATGCAAAAGAATTAGGTTATGCTGAAGCTGATCCTACTTTCGACATAGGAGGCTTTGATGCAGCTCATAAGATATCTATTCTTGCTATGCTTGCATACGATATCAAATCACCTTTCAAGAACATGCATATCGAAGGCATTGAATCAATCGAGATTATGGATATAGATTACGCTAGAGAGCTTGGTTACAAAATAAAGCATATTGCACTAGCAAAAAAAACCAATTCACAGATAGAATGTAGAGCACATCCTGTTCTAATACACAGGACAAATATCTTATCTAATATAGATGGAGTCATGAATGCCGTAAGTACAAAAGGAGATCGTTTTGGCACTTCGCTTCTATATGGACATGGAGCTGGGGGAGATGCTACAGCATCAGCAGTTGTTTCAAACATTTCAGACTATTGTAATTATAGCCATAAAGGTTTGTGTCATGATTCTAAAAAAGATGATAATGATAGATCAGATAGTGTTATGAATATTAATGATATAGGCAGTCAATACTATCTAAGAATATTTGCAAATGATGTCCCAGGAGTAATGGCTGAGGTAACATCTACACTTGCATCTCATAAAATTAGTATAGAAGCTGTGACACAGCACGAACCGTTGAAAGATGATAAATTAATTCCTATAGTCATGATTACAAATTCTGTATCATATAAATCTATTCTTTCTTCTATCAATAAAATTGAATCCTTAGATAATATTAACGGTAAGATTAATCTAATTCGCGTCTTTAATGATAATGACTGAATCTAGTTCAATGATTTATAAAAGTACTCGCGGCAAAGCAAAAGAGCTTGGCTTCAAAGATGTGATTTTTGAGGGATTAGCATCAGATGGCGGTCTATATGTACCTAGTTCTTGGCCAGTACTTGATTCAAAACTTATTGAATCATTTTCTAATATGTCTTACCAAGAAATTGCATACAATGTTTTTCAGCCTTACTTAGATGATACTATTTCTAGGGATACTCTCAAGGAGATAATACATTACTCATATAAGAACTTTACAAATAATGAAATTACTCCATTAAAAAAAATCAGCAATAATGAATATTTATTAGAGTTATTTCATGGTCCAACCTATGCCTTCAAAGATATTGCTATGCAGTTTATATCTAGAATAATGGATTATTACTTAACTAAGGATAATAGTCATATTAATATTCTTGGTGCGACGTCAGGAGACACAGGATCTGCCGCAATATATGGTTTTGAAAATATTAAATCATCAAATGTTTTTATACTACATCCTTATAACTTGATTTCTCCAACACAAAGAAAATTTATGACTACTATTAATTCAGAAAATATCATCAATATTGCAGTAAAAGGTAATTTTGATGATTGTCAAAATATAATTAAAGAAATATTTTCTGACGAAGAATACAAGAAATCTAATAATCTAGGGGCTATTAATTCTATTAATTGGGCTAGAATAATGTGTCAAATCACATATTACTTTTACTCAGCTAGTAGAATCAAGGATAATGAGAATATAATTTACTCAGTACCAACTGGTAATTTTGGTGATATTTTAGCTGGATATATATCAAAAAAAATGGGTTTAAATTTTAAAAAACTGAATATAGCAACAAATGAAAATAATATTTTAGATAGAACTTTACGATCAGGCGATCATTCTATTAAGGGTGTAGTGAGTACAACGTCTCCAAGTATTGATATTCAAATATCAAGTAATTTTGAGAGATTAGTTTATGATTCTTGTAAGGATTCAAAATATATTCAAGATATAATGAACAGTCTAAAAAAAGAAGGGGTATTTAATTTATCAGAAAAAAGCAGGTCATATATAAACAACTACTTTTCTTCTGATACTGCTACAGAAGATGAAGTAAAAGATATTATGCTTCAATACTATGTTGATTATGATATCACATTAGATCCTCATACTGCTGTTGGAGTATCATGTGGAAAAAAACAATCCACCGCTAATGACATATTGGTGACCCTCTCTACAGCTCATCCTGCGAAATTTAAAGATACGGTATCTAAGATTATATCTAATGATTCATTTATTACAGACAAAGTTAAAAATCTTGATACTATGGAAGAAAATATGATGATTGCTGATAATAACATCGAAGAGATAAAAGATATAATTAACAAGAAAGTATCATGAGAATTTTACTGATATTGTTTCTTGGTATTTTAGTACTTGCATTTTCTCGAAAAAAAATTAACCCCAAGTATGAATTTATTCACTATATCTTATCGTTAGCTTATTACGTATTGATTGTACTTTTTGTGTATATTCTTGGAATGCATTTTATGGGAAATAGTATATAAATTAGTTATCTAAGAACTTTTCTGCATCTAATGCTGCCATACAACCTGCGCCTGCTGATGTAATAGCTTGTCGATAGATAGAATCAGAAACGTCACCAGCTGCGAATACTCCCTCTTTAGAGCATTGCGTTGCATTGCCCTTAATGCCACTTTGTATTTTTAAGTAACCCGTTTCATCCATTTCTAATGAATCTCTAAATATATCAGTATTAGGTTTATGTCCAATTGCTATGAATGCACCTGAGCAGTCTATAGTCTTAATTTCATTTGATTGAACATTCTTAACTTTTACGCCCTCGACTTTATTTCCATCACCTAATACTTCATCAAGGGTATGATTCCAAACAAACTCAACTTTACCTTCTTTTTCTTTTTGTTTAATCCTTTCAATCAAAATAGCTTCAGCTCTAAGTGTGTCCCTTCTATGAATAAGAGTTACTTTGGAAGCAATATTGGCAAGATACAGGGCTTCTTCTACAGCTGTATTACCGCCACCAACTACTACAATCTCCTGATCTCTATAAAAAAATCCATCACAGGTAGCACATGCAGAGACACCTTTACCTAAATAAGACTTTTCTGAGTCTAAACCTAAATATTTTGCTGATGCACCTGTCGCAATTATTAAACTATCGCATGTATATATTGCATCATCACCAGTAAGTTCGAATGGCTTGATCTCCAAATTTACTGATTTAATTTGATCCATTATAATTTCATTATCGAATTTAGACACGTGATCTTTCATTCTTTCCATCAAGTCCGGACCCTGTAAATCATTCCCATCACCTGGCCAATTCTCTACATCTGTTGTAGTTGTTAACTGACCACCAATCTCGAGACCTGTAATTAAAATTGGATTAAGATTTGCTCTGGACGCATATAATGCAGCTGTATATCCAGCTGGTCCTGATCCAAGTACTAATAGCTTTGTATGTTTTCTATCCATTTGATGTATGTGATATCTTTAATCTGAGTATTATACACAATAATTTGTTTCCATTATATATGTATATATTGTTAACAAAAATTTGTATAATTCTTATAGAAAGAGGTACATTTGGCTCAAATAAAAAGAAACAAAAAATTTACCCAAACAAAATTGAGTTATTTGCCGAAAGAAATATACAATTTCTTCTTTCTAGCATTTACTCTCCTTTTTGCATTATCTATTATCTCACATGATCCATCAGACCCTAATTTTTTTAAAACAGGCCTTGGAAATACGATAAATAACTTCATTGGCATATTTGGATCATACATTTCTCATATTACTTTTATGATACTTGGAAAAACTTCTTATTTTCTTACAGCTCTACTAATATATCTAGCTTTACAGAAATATGGAATTTTAATCACAAATGAAAAGTCTCTATCATTCAAAAATATATCATTAATTGTAATACTTCTTCTTAGTCTCTCTATGATTTCAGAATATATACTAGTTGGGTCAGGTGGATACCTCGGTTATATATCGTTTTACCATTTATCTAACTACATTGGCACTTACGGTTCTTTGCTAGCCTCTGTAATGTGCCTTATATACTCTTTTACCTACTATTTCGATATTTCAGTATCAAGTACTTTAAGTAAAGCTATCAAAATATCCACATATATATATTTAAAGACAAAGTACAAAGTTATCACTATATATGAACAAATCAATTTAAGAATGCAGCTAGCTAAACAGAAAAAGACTAACCTTAATAACAAAGTTGAGAAAAAATCTAATGATGCTGAAGTTGAAATTATAAAACCAAAACCTATTGAAAGTAAAAGGGCCTTCAAAGAAAAGCAGCAAATTCTTTTTAGTGATTCAAACAGTAAACTTCCTCTATTAGAATTTCTTGAACAACATGATTCTGAAATAATTAATCATAATGAAGAATCTTTAAAACTAATGTCAGAAATGTTAGAGCAAAATCTAAGTCATTACGGAATATCTGCAAAAGTTAAAGCTGTTAAACCAGGCCCAATCGTAACTCTATTCGAAATTGAGCCTGTAGCTGGGACAAAAGCTGCAACCATAAATACTATAAGTAAAGACTTGGCTAGAACAATGACAGTTCCCAGCCTGAGAGTTGTTGAAACAGTTCCAGGTACTGCACATATAGGTATTGAAATTCCTAATGATGATAGAGAGACAGTGTCATTGAAAGATATAATTAGTTCAAAAGAATATGAAAATTCAAAAGCTTCTCTTACCATGGCTTTGGGAAAAGATATTCAGGGCAAACCAGTTTGTGTTGATTTACATAAATTACCTCACTTGCTAGTTGCAGGAACTACAGGTTCAGGTAAATCTGTAGCAGTACACTCAATGATTGTAAGCTTACTCTACAAACATGATATAGATGATTTAAAGTTTCTTATGATAGACCCTAAGATGCTGGAGTTAAGTACTTATGAAGGTTTACCACATTTATTGCATCCGGTCGTTACAGATATGAATGAAGCAAAAAGCGTTCTCCATTGGTGTGTCCAAGAAATGGAGAGAAGATATCGTTATATGATGGATCTTAATGTAAGGAACATTCAATCCTACAATAAACAAATTAAGAAAAACAATGAAGAGGGTATTAATTCTGTTTATGGACCAACTGAGGGAAATAATGAGAGATTTCATGAAAAATTACCTTATATTGTCGTAGTTGTAGATGAATTTGCGGACATGATGCAAACTGTCGGAAAAAAAGTTGAGGATTTGATAATACGTCTATCACAAAAAGCTCGTGCTGCAGGCATACATCTTATTCTTGCTACGCAGAGACCATCTGTTAATGTAATTACAGGCCTCATAAAAGCTAATATTCCGACACGTATTGGGCTTAAAGTATCTTCAAATATTGATTCAAGAACAATTCTAGATTCAATGGGGGCAGAACAACTTCTTGGTCTTGGCGATATGTTATTTAGAGGTTCTGGGACAAATATACTTCAGAGAATCCACGGAGCTTATGTAAGTGAAGGAGAAATAACAAAAGTTGCAGATTTTCTTAGAGACCAGAAACGTAATGAGGAAATTGAATCTATTCTTCTAGATGATGATGAGCCAGAGTCACAAACTGAAATTAATGAGACAGCAGATGAATTATATAGTGAGGCAGTAAATATTGTTAAGGAGACTAAAAAGACATCTATATCTTTCTTACAAAGAAAGCTTAAAATTGGTTATAATCGAGCAGCTAATTTAATTGAAGCTATGGAAGCAAAAGGCATTCTGTCAGAACCACAAAGTAACGGTAATAGAGAAATTTTATAAATAATATGCTTGATCTAAAAAACATTCTGAATAATCCACAAGATGTGTCTAATGCATTATTAACCAGGGGTTATGAGTTAGATTTGTCATTCATAGAAAATAAAGCTCAAGAAAGAAAGGAAATTATACAAAAAAAAGAACAGCTTGCTGGCGATAAAAATATTATATCTAATTCATTTCGAACAGCATCATGCGACGAAGAAAAAGAAAAATTAATGAATCAATCCAAAAAGATTGATGATGAAGTACAATTATTAAAATCATCTCTTCAGAAGTTAGAAGACGTTTTAAATGATCATCTACTTCATATTCCAAATCTACCTCATCCTTCTTGCCCTGTTGGAGATTCTGATAAGGATAATAGTTTAATAGAGAGAGTTAATGAGCCAAACGGTGAAAATACCAAAGAACATGCAGATATTTTAGAATCTATCAAAATGATTAGTTTTGAAGAGGGTATAAAAATCACACACTCACGTTTTGTAGTACTCAAGGATAAAGTTGCATCACTTCATCGAGCCCTAATTAATTTTATGTTATCTTCACACATCAAAAAAAAATATATAGAGCATAATGTTCCATATATATGTAATTCTGAGAGTCTTACAGGAACAGGGCAGTTACCCAAATTTGAAGAAGACTTGTTTAAAATATCAAATTCTAACTTATACCTAATACCAACGGCAGAAGTTCCTTTAACTAATATATATAGAGATACGATTTTATCAATTAAAGACCTACCCATTATGATGACTGCACATACCCCATGTTTTAGATCTGAAGCTGGATCATATGGTTTAGATACAAAAGGTATAATTAGACAACATCAATTTGAGAAAGTTGAGCTTGTTCAAATTGTTCATCCAGATCATTCTCAACAAGCACTAGAAGATATTTCATTACAAGCAAGATCTATATTAGATGAACTAGAACTTCCTTATCAAATAGTAGAACTATGTACTGGAGATCTTGGTTTTTCATCACAAAAAACTTATGATCTTGAAGTTTGGTTTCCTAGTCAGAATAAATATAGAGAGATATCATCTTGTAGTAATTTTGGTGATTTTCAATCTCGTAGGCTTAATATTAAATTCAAAGAAGATAAGAAAAAAAACTTTGTACATACTTTAAATGGTTCTGGACTTGCAATAGGTAGAACACTAGCTGCACTTGTTGAAAACTGCTTTGATGGTAAAAAAATTATTATTCCTAGTGTCCTACATAAATATTTAGATTTTAAGACCATTGAATTGTCATAATATCTACTTTTCATCTATAATAGCGACTTACGGAGACGTGCCAGAGTGGTTGAATGGGCCGGTCTTGAAAACCGTTAGGGTGTCAAAGCTCTCGTGGGTTCGA
>MDTG01441658.1_pt1 | contig 22627 bp, 20 predicted proteins | sample 811421 | NCBI WGS metagenome assembly MDTG01 (sample SAMN05326645, study PRJNA326480) | marine metagenome | isolation source: seawater | place: Pacific Ocean: South East | collected 2011
AGATTTTGAGGTAATTTCAGTCAAATACATTAAAAGATTTATTCCTAAACTCATATTTCCAGCTTTTAAAATAGGTATTTTTTTTGAGTATTTTTTAATTAATTTTTCCTCTTTTTTACTAAATCCAGTAGTTCCTATAACTACTCTTTTCTTGAGTTTTTGGGCAATATTAAGGATTTCTAACGTACATTCAGGAACAGTAAAATCAATTATTAAACTAGCTTTTTTAAAAGACTCTAAATTATTCAGGCTTGGTTTAATGCCAAAGATTTTTTTTTTAATTAAGTGATTTTCAGTTAGAGCCACAAGTTTAAAATTTTTATCTGTTTTTACTGACTTAATAAGTTGTTGACCCATTCTTCCTTGACATCCAGTAATTGCTAAATTTATTTTTTTCATTAGAAGACTAAATTAAAAAGTATCATAACTAATAAAACATTTACAGCCCAAATAATAAAGTTTTTAAAAAAATAATTTTTTTCTTGAATCAGAACTAATGAAACTGGGCATAACTAGGAATAAAATAGCAATTAAAGCCAATGCTTGAACTTATAGTCCTAAGTCTATTATTTAATTTTTCCAAAAACTTTTTGCCTTTTGAAAGAATTTTTTTATGCTTGGGTTTGATTTTTCGTTTTCTATTTCTCTAAATTTTTCTAGAAGTTCTTTTTGCTCTCTGTTCAGTGATATTGGAACCTCCGTATTTACTTGAACATATAAATCACCAAAACCACTTCCTCTCATAAAAGGCATACCTTTACCTCTTAATCTGAACTGTTTTCCACTTTGAGTCCCTTGAGGGATTTTTATTTTTGCTTTTCCTCCATCAATAGTAGGTATTTCAATAGATGTTCCTAGTGCAGCGTCAGCAATAGATATTGGACACTCAAAAAATAGATGTTCATCCTGTCTTTTAAAAAGTTCGTGAGAATCAACATTAATAAATAGGTACAAATCACCATTTCCCGCTCCTCTCGACCCAGCTTCTCCCTTGCCAGCTAATCTTATTCTTGTTCCATCATCAACGCCCTTAGGAATTGTAACTGATAATCTTTTAGATGCCTGTTTTTTTCCTTGTCCATTACAGGAGCTACAAGGATTTTTAATTTCCTCTCCTGAACCAGAACATTGAGGGCAGGTTTGTTGAACTGTGAAAAAACCTTGACTGGATCTTACTTGACCATGTCCACCACACATTGAGCAGCTTCCTGGGTTAAATCCCGGTTTGGAACCGTTCCCTCCACATATATCACATTTTTCGGATGTTGAAAATTTTATATCTTGTTTCTTGCCTGCAAATGCATCTTCAAGATTGATTGTTAAATCATATCTTAAGTCAGAACCTCTGTAATTAGATCTTCTTGCTCTTTGTCTGCCACCTCCAAAGCCCTCTCCAAAAAAATCCTCAAATATATCCGAAAAACTTCCAGAAAAATCAAAATTGCCAAAACCTCCTCTGTTTCCACCACCATTTTCAAAAGCTGCATGTCCAAAATTATCATAATTTTGTTTTCGGTCGGAATTTGATAATACATGGTATGCCTCAGAAGCTTCCTTAAACTTTTCTTCAGCTACTTTATCTCCTTTGTTTTTATCGGGATGATATTTTACCGCCTTTTTTCTGTATGCTGATTTAATTTGATCGGGAGTTGAATTTTTTTCTACACCTAAAACTTCGTAATAATCTCTTTTTGCCATAACTAATTACAGACAAACAGTTGTTAGTTTTAGGCGCTTTTTTCTTTATTTTCGTCTTTTACTTCCTCAAAGTCCGCATCAACAACGTTATCGTCTTTTTTGTCCTCTTTTTTTTCTTCTTTAGGTGCGTCTCCAGGCTTTGCACTTTGCTGTGATTTATATATCGCTTCACCAAGTTTCATTGAGCTTTGAACTAAATCTTGTGTTTTCTTTTTAATATCTTCAACATCTGTACCTTTAAGCGAGTTTCTTAAATTGGCAGATGCAGTCTCTATAGATTTTTTATCTGTTTCAGAAACTTTAGAGCCATGTTCTTTTAAATTTTTTTCTGTAGAGTGCAGTAAAGTATCTGCTTGGTTTCTGGCTTCTACAGCCTCTCTTTTTTTCTTATCTGCTTCTTTATTAGACTCTGCATCTTTAACCATCTGACTAATCTCTTCATCACTAAGTCCACCAGAGGCCTGGATCTGGATTTTCTGCTCTTTTCCTGTTCCTTTATCTTTAGCTGAAACATTAACAATACCGTTTGCATCTATATCGAAAGCAACTTCAATTTGAGGAACACCTCTTGGAGCTGGAGCAATTCCAACTAATTCAAAGTTACCTAATATTTTGTTATCAGAAGCCATCTCTCTTTCACCTTGTAAAACTCTTATAGAAACCGCAGGCTGATTATCCTCAGCTGTTGAGAATACTTGGCTCTTTTTTGTAGGTATTGTTGTATTTTTTTCAATTAATTTTGTAGATACACCACCTAAGGTTTCTATACCTAATGATAGCGGAGTCACATCTAAAAGCAAAACATCTTTAACATCACCTTGTAGTACACCCGCCTGTATTGCTGCACCCATTGCAACAACTTCATCTGGATTCACAGATTTATTTGGATCTTTTCCAAAAAAATTTTTAACTTCCTCTATAACTTTAGGCATCCTTGTCATTCCACCCACCAATACAATTTCATCAATCTCACTTTGTGATAAGCCAGCATCTTTCAAAGCTGTTTCGCAAGGAGGTATTGTTCTTACTATTAAGTCCTCTACCAATGCCTCAAGTTTTGCTCGAGTCATTTTTAAATTAATATGTTTAGGACCAGTTTTATCAGCAGTTATAAATGGTAAATTTATTTCGGTTTGGGTCGCAGATGATAGCTCAATTTTTGCTTTTTCTGCAGCTTCTTTCAATCTTTGAAGAGCGAGTTTATCTGATTTTAAATCTATACCGTTATCTTTTTTAAATTCTGATAAAAGATAATCAACAATTGAATTGTCAAAATCTTCACCTCCCAAGAAAGTGTCTCCATTCGTTGATTTTACTTCAAAAACTCCGTCTCCAAGCTCAAGTATTGATACATCAAATGTTCCGCCTCCCAAATCATATACAGCAATTTTTTTATTAGTTTTTTTATCTAGTCCGTAAGCTAAGGATGCAGCTGTTGGCTCGTTTATAATCCTTAATACTTCAAGTCCAGCTATCTTTCCAGCATCTTTAGTTGCTTGTCTTTGTGCATCATTAAAATATGCTGGAACAGTTATAACTGCTTGTTTAACTTCTGAACCTAAATATTTTTCGGCTGTCTCTTTCATTTTCTGTAGTGTGAAAGCTGATATTTGAGATGGAGAATATTTTTGACCCTTTGCCTCTATCCAAGCATCACCTTTTTCTGAGCTTACAATTTTGAATGGAGCAGTTTCAACATCCTTTTTTACTGTTGGGTCGTCAAAATTTCTCCCTATCAATCTTTTAACTGCAAAAATTGTATTTTCTGGATTAGTTACTGCCTGTCTTTTAGCAGGTTGACCAATCAGTTTTTCGTCGCTATCAGTGAATGCAACAACTGATGGAGTTGTTCTAGCTCCTTCTGCATTCTCCAATACTTTCGCTTGCGTACCTTCCATTATTGCTACGCAAGAATTTGTTGTACCTAAATCTATTCCTATTACTTTACTCATGTTTTTCCTTATACCTTATTCATATAAGTGCTAATTTTTTATGTACAAGCTTAACTGATAATTAATTTTTGTCAGTTTTGCCCACATTTTCCTCACTTTTTTCATCTTTAGAACTACTTTTTTTTGATACTGCCACTAAAGATGGTCTTAATAATCTATCTTTCATAGTAAATCCTTTTTGAATTTCTTGCACAATAGTGCCTGTCTCTTTGGAGTTATCTTCAACCTCCATCATCGCTTGATGCAAATTAGGATCTAATTTTTCATTAATAGCTTTTATTGGCTCAATATTATTTTTTTTAAATATTGAAATCATGTCATTGTTAATAATATCAATATGCTCTATTAATTTTTTAAGAGCTAGCTTATCTTTTAATTCTTGATCATTTATAAGGGATGTTTTAGATCTTTCCAGATTATCTAAAAGATTTAATGTTTCTTTAGCAAATGAAAATCCTCCGTATTCAAATGCATCATCCTTTTCTTTTTCAAATCTACGTCTTTGATTTTCCATCTCGGCATAAATTCTGGTTATTTTATCTTTTAAATTTAAAATTTCCTCCTCAGGAGTTATTTTATTATCATTAACTGACAAAGTCTCTTGTTTTTCATTTTCAAAGTTTTCCTTCTCAGACTTTTCATCTTTATCTTTGATTTTGTTATCTGTGCTTTGAGTTTCTTCTTTTTCCATAGAAGACTATATGGTATGAAATTTGAAAAATTCTAGATGCTAAAAAAAAAATTTAAAGAAATAATAATTGGAACAAATAATGTAGGAAAATTAAGGGAAATTAAAGATTTACTACCAAAATATTATAAGATTTCGTCCCCTATGGATTATGGACTCAAAAGTCCTAAAGAAACTGGAAACACTTTTTTAAAAAATTCTCTTATCAAAGCAAAATATTTCTCAAGAAAATCGAAAAAAGTATGTATAGCGGATGACTCTGGCATTGAAATTGAAATACTAAAGAATAAGCCAGGTGTTTTTTCTGCACGATGGGGAGGAAAAAATAATAACTTTGATTTAGCAATATCTAAAATATATAAAAAATTATCTATAGTTGATAGTAAGTGGAGACAAAAAAAAATTAACGCGAAATTTGTTTGTGCCTTAACATTGTATGGTTTTAAGAAAACTCCAATACAATCTACCGGAATAGTTGAGGGCCGAATATCAAATAAAAAAATTGGTAAAAAAGGTTTCGGCTATGATCCAATATTTATTCCAAAAGGAAAAAAAATAACATTTGCTCAAATGAGCCCAAAACTAAAATATAAAATAGATCACAGAGCCAAAGCTTATAAAAAAATTAAAAAATTTTTATAAATTTATTATCTCGGACTGAATAAAAACTCAACTCATGGGTAATTTTATTTTCTTTTATTTCAAAGACTCCAATTTTCCCCTTAAAACGGCTTTTTCTAGAAAAAATCTTCTTTTCAATTTTGTAATTATTCTCATAAATCAAATAATATACAAGTCCTACTAGATCATAACTTAGAAAAGATATTTGATTGGGTTCCTCATTAAATTTTTCCATATAGTCTTTTGTAAAAATGTTATAATTATTTTTATTTATTGATGGGAAGTATAAAGGATGTAAAGACTCCTCTTTTAAAAGACTCTCATCAAACCACTGATTTAGACAAATGTAATTTACTCTTTTAGATGATACATCTGTATAAAGTAAAGAAGTCGCTACACTTTTTAAATTTTCATCAAAATCACCTATAATCACTGAGTCAAAATTAATACCCCCGAGCGTATCTAATTTCTTTAAATTCTCAATTACTTTCTCTTTATTATCATCTGTTGAGTTCTCGACTCTCTCAATTTCTTTAAATAAATTTTTTTTTCTTTTTTGGTATCTAGTTATTGTTTCAATTTGTGAGGTAAGCAATGTTGGGTCTGTATCGTAATTGAATTTTTCTTTAATTTTAATTCTTGTTTTTTTGATTGCTGTTTCTATTTCATTTTTGAACTCATTATTGGGAACTAGAAAGATAGTCCTTTCTAATTTTTTATAATCTTGAAATTTTTTTATAGCATTAATTTGCGATATGGCATTTACTCCTGAGCTTATAACATTAGAATAGTTATTATTTATCTTATTGCTTAATGATAAAAAAGTTATCTCAGGTAATTTATTTAAGTAGATATTATTTCTGTAAAATATTGGACCTATTACAATTTTAACGTTGTGAGTATTTTTTAAGTCTTTAGCAACCTCATAAGTTAAGTCTGGATTAGCTCCATTATCCCTGGGCAATATTTCTATATTTGGGTTATCTATTTTATTTACAGCTAATCTCACAGAATTTACTATAGAGTTTCCTATTTTACTGTACTCACCTGTTAGGGGCACTATTAAACCGATCTTAATTTTTTCGGCTGAAACATTATGTTGAAAAAAAATAACAAAAAATAACAAAACAAAATTTCTTTTAATATAAGTTTTCATTAATCTTTTAATATAGTATTGATCATATAATGCATTCAGAAATGGACAAAAATAAGATTAAAAATGGATTATACATTGTTTCAACTCCAATAGGAAATCTTAAAGATATTACTCTTAGAGCATTAGAAATATTGAGAAAATCAGACTATGTTCTGTGTGAAGATACACGAGTTTCAAAAAAACTTTTTAACAATTTTAATATTCACACAAAGCTTATTTCAAATCATAAGTTCAATGAAACGAGAAACTTAGAAAAAATAGATAATTATTTATTAAATAATAAAATTATTTCCCTGATATCCGACTCTGGCACTCCTTTAATCTCAGACCCAGGAAAAATACTAGTTAAATTTTGCGAAAAAAAAAAAATTAGGGTAATACCCATACCAGGACCCTCTTCAATTACTGCTTCTTTATCTGTTTCGACTTTTTCAAACAATTTCTATTTTCACGGATTTTTACCGGAAAAAAATTCGCAAATTTCAAAAGATTTTTTATTTTTATCAAATCTAAAATGCTCAATAATCTTTTTTATTTCTTCAAAAAAAATACCAAAAATAGAAAATTTTTTGAAAAAATATTTTAATGATAGAAAAATTATAATTTGTAAAGAGTTAACTAAATTTTATGAGGAAATTATTAAATATGATGTAAAAGATATTAAATTGAAACAAATTAAATTTAAGGGGGAATTAACAGTCATTCTTTCGGAGCCTGCTGTAAAAAAAAGATCTGAATTAATCTCCGAATCAGATAAAACTAAAATAAAGAGTCTATTAAAAAAATTGAGTGTAAAAGATACAGTCGAAATAATGAGCAAAGATATAGATATTTCAAAGTCATTTATATACAAATATTGTCTTAAAATTAAGAATGAATTTTAAAATACTAATTAAACTTATATTGTTAATATTTATTACAAGTTGTGTAGGCTCCTCCTCGACTGGAGTTTTTGGAACTGGAGTAACTATAGCAATGGATCCTAGGACACTAGGAACACAAATAGATGACTCTATTATGGATAAAAGTTTGGATACAAAACTTTTAACAACTAATAAAAATTATATTTTGAATGTCAAAACAAAAGTACTTGATGGTAGAATTTTTATAACTGGTAAAGTTGATACTCCAGAGGAAAAGCTAAAAATAACGAAATTAGCATGGGAGACTAAGGGGGCGAGATCGGTTAAAAACGACTTAAAGATTAAAGAAAAATTTAATTTTAAGCAATCGGCTAAAGACATTTTAATTACCTCACAATTAAGGTCTGCGATAATATTTAATAAGAACATTAAAGCTGTTAATTATAATATAGATACTTATAAAAAGACAATTTATGTATATGGTATTGCTGAAACTAAAGAGGAAAAACAAGAACTAATAAAAGAAGCAAAATCTATTCTTGATGTCGAGAAAGTTATAACTAGTATTTTACTTTTTGAGGATCTAAGAATTAGAAAAGACTAATTTTTTCTAGTATAGTCGATTACCCCTGCCGAATAAGCTGCAACTGAAGCTAAATTTAAGATTTCTGACGTAGAACATCGTAAAGGTGCAATCTCAATAGCAGCATTAAGGCCAATCAATAAAGGCCCAATTACTTTTGAATTACTAAAACTTTTCATTATTTTATAAGATATTGCTGCACTATGTTGACCTGGCATGATTAGAACGTTGGCATTTCCAACTATTTCTGACATGGGGTAAAGTTCTTTGTATTCTTCATCTAGAGCTACATCTGGTTGCATATCTCCGTCAAATTTAAAATCTACTTTCTTTTGTTTTAGTATATTAACGGCATCACGAATATGTTTAGTCCTACTTGTTATTGGTTGACCAAATGTTGAATGGGATAAAAAAGCAACCTTAGGTGTAAAACCGAACAATCTTACAACTCTGGATGCAGAAATGGCAATTTCTGCAAGTTCTTTAGAGGACGGATATTCATGAACACTAGTATCTCCAATAAATACAGTCCTGCCTTTATTAATTATCATATTTAACCCGAACATTATTTCTCCTGGTCTAGGATCTACTACTTTTGTAATTTTTTGCAAAGATTGTCCGTATCTTCTGGTGTTTCCAGTTACCATTGCATCAGCATCGCCACATGCAACCATGCATGCACCCCATATAACTCTGTCGTTTCTTACTAGTCTATCACAATCTCTCTCAACTAAACCTTGAGAACGATGTAACTTTTCAAAAATAAATTGTGTATATTTTTCTCTTAATTTTCTTTTAGATGAATTCACTATTTCGATATTTAAGTTTTCACTATACCCGATTTCTTTTAATCTTTTTTCAACAGCTTTATCTTTTGCAACCAATATAGGAATTCCTAGTCCACTATTTTTAAAAGCGATTGCTGCCTTAAGAGTATTTTCATCCTCACCATCAGCAAAAACAACTTTCTTTAGATTTTTTTTTATTTTGTTATTTATACCCTGAATAATTGTTACTGACGGATCCAATCTTTGAGCAAGCTGCTCAGCGTAGGTTTCAAAATTTTCTATCTTCTTTCTTGCAACACCAGTTTTCATCGCAGCTTTAGCTACAGCCACAGGAATGACATTTATCAATCTTGGGTCAAAAGTAGAAGGAATTATATAGTCTTTTCCATATTTAGGTCTATCTCCACCCATAGCTGCCACTACTTCATCAGGAACTCTTTCCCTCGCCAAATATGCGATAGCATCAGCTGCTGCTATTTTCATTTCATCATTAATAGTTTTAGCTCTTACATCTAGCGCACCCCTAAAGATATATGGGAAACCTAATAGATTATTTACTTGATTTGGATAGTCTGATCTCCCAGTTGCAATTATAGCGTCGTCTCTAACTTCTTCTACCTCCTCTGGAGTTATTTCTGGATCTGGATTTGCACAAGCAAATATTATTGGTTTTTTCGCCATGCTCTTAACATTTTCTTTAGTCAATACTCCAGCTGAAGACAATCCTAAAAAAACATCGGAATTTTTAATTGCCTCAGAAAGATTTCTATCTTTAGTTTTTACTGCATAATTTTTCTTCCATTTGTTTAAATCTTTTCTCCCTTTAAAAATTACACCTTTGCTATCTAACATAATAAGATTAGATTTTACCACTCCAGCCTTAAGTAATAAGTTAGAGCATGCCATTGCAGATGCACCTGCACCATTTACTACGATTTTAATTTTTTTTATATTTTTCTTTGAAATATCTAATGCATTCATCAAAGCAGCATAAGTAATTATTGCCGTACCATGTTGGTCATCATGAAACACTGGAATATCAAGTATTTTTTTTAATTTATCTTCAATAACAAAACAATTGGGTGCAGCAATATCCTCAAGATTTATTCCACCAAAACTTTTTGAAAAATTCTTAATTGAGTCTATTATTTTTCTAGAATTAACAGAATCTATTTCAAGGTCTATTGCATCTATATCAGCAAATCTCTTAAATAATACAGCTTTGCCTTCCATAACTGGTTTTGATGCTAAAGCACCTAAGTTTCCAAGACCTAAAATCGCAGATCCATTACTTATAACCGCAACCAGATTTCCTTTTGTTGTATAATCATAAGCTAATTCAGGATTTTTTGATATAGCTTTGACTGGAACAGCAACACCGGGTGAATAAGCTAATGCTAAATCTCTTTTTGTAGTCATTGGCTTTGAGGATATAATCTCAATCTTGCCAGATTTATTGCTATTATGGAAATCTAAAGCTTCTTTATCAGAATAATGTTCAATTGTTTTTCTTTTCATTTTTTAATTAGATATAAAATTAGAACTAAGTTAAGAGTAATATGATTTATGAATCTAATTAAGTCAACTAGCTCATTTGGATTATTTACTTTTTTTAGTCGAATACTAGGTTATTTAAGAGACTTTCTCATTGCTGTAACTTTAGGGTCAGGTCCAATATCTGATGCATTCTTTGTGGCTTTTAGGATACCAAATACATTTAGGAGGTTATTCTCCGAGGGAACCTTTAATGCAGCTTTTGTACCAAGTTATTCCTCAGAATTAGTTAACTCAAAACTTAAAGCATCATTCTTTGCTAATAGAGTATTTAATTTATTAATTTTTATTCTTTTAGCAGTAACAATAGTTATAGAGATATTCATGCCAATATTTATATATGTTATCGCGCCTGGATTTGTAGAGAACAAAGATAAACTAGATTTAACTATATTACTAACTCGAATAACTTTTCCCTTTTTAATATTTATAAGTTTAGCATCCTTTTTTTCTGCAATATTAAATTCACACAATAAATTTAGTATAGCGGCAGCGGCACCAATTATTTTAAATATTGTTCTGATTTTTCTTTTATATTTTATTAAGAATGATCAAGAGTCATTGGTTGTCTATTTATCATATGGCGTATCTGTATCTGGTTTAATACAACTAATTTTTTTACACTTTTTTGTGAAGAAATATTTTCAATTTAAATTTGAAATGTCTTTTAAAATTCCAAATAAAGTAAAGTTATTTTTTAAAAAACTTTTACCAAGTATATTTTCCTCTGGAGTCACACAAATAAATATTTTGGTAGGGACAATAATAGCTTCACTACAAGCAAATGCAGTGTCTTACTTGTATTATGCTGACAGAATTTACCAAATTAATTTGGCAATAGCTGGAATAGCAATTGGTGTAATTCTTTTGCCCAATTTATCCAAATATATACAAACTAAAAACAAAAAAAAAATTGAGATGATACAAAAAAAATCTGTAGAATTAAGTTTACTTTTAAGTTTACCTGCGATGTTAGCGCTTTTGGTAGGCTCTAAAGAGATAGTATCATGCCTTTTTGGATATGGATCATTTGATGAAATTAGTATTATAAATTCGTCTCTAGCTTTATATTACTTTGCTTTTGGATTACCAGCCTTTGCAATAATAAAAATATTTTCAACTTTTTTTTTTGCTAGACACAATACTAAAGCACCTTTTTATTTTTCGTTAATTTCTGTAATTTTAAATATTTTAATTAGCGTTGCTTATTTTAATAAAATTGGATTTATTATAATACCAATTGCAACTTCGATATCATCATGGGTAAATGTAATATTGTTATATATTTATCTTTATAATAAAAATTATTATAGGAGCAATATTTCTGAGGTGTTATCTTGTCTAAAAATTATTTGTTGTTCCTCGATAAGTGCTTATATATTTTATTTAATGATAAAAGAATTCTCTATTTACTTAGCTTATGAGTATAGCTTAAAATTTTTAGTTATAATTATCATGATTTTGCTTACTTTTTTTTCTTATATTTTAGTTTGCATAATTACTAATACTTTTAAATTAAGCGATATTAAATTAAAATACTAATTAATGACAAAAAAAATATTTTCTGGAGTTCAACCAACTGGAAATTTACATCTAGGCAATTATTTGGGTGCTATAAAAAACTTTGTAAATTTCCAAAATGAACAGGATACTGACTGTATTTATTGTGTTGTTGATTTACATGCTATAACTGTGAAACAAGATCCAGCCAAACTTAAAAATAATATAAGAGAAACTACAGCTTCATTTCTTGCAAGTGGCCTCGATCACAATAAAAGTATAATATTTAATCAGTCCTCAATATCTTCTCATGCAGAGGTTTCTTGGATGCTCGGATGTACCGCTAATATTGGATGGCTTAACAGAATGACACAATTTAAAGAAAAGGCAGGAAAGGATAAAGAGAAAGCAAGCATCGCACTATATATTTATCCAGTCTTGATGGCAGCAGATATTCTCCTTTATAACACAACCCACGTTCCGGTAGGTGAAGATCAAAAACAACATTTAGAATTAACCAGAGATATAGCTCAGAAATTTAATCAAGAATACAAATGTGATAATTTTTTTATTCAACCTGAACCGATAATCCAAAAAAAATTTGCAAGAATAATGAGCCTAAAAAATGGTTTAAAAAAAATGAGTAAATCTGATTCATCTGATTTAAGCAGGATTAATTTAAATGATAGCAAGGAGCAAATTTCAAATAAAATTAAAAAAGCTAAGACTGATAACTTTTCTTTGCCTGAAAGTGAAATAGAACTAAAAAATAGGCCGGAGGCCAAAAATCTTCTAGGTATATTTTCTAGTTTAAAAGATCAGGATTTCCATAAAACATTAAAAGAATTTTCAGGCAAGCAGTTCTCACAGTTTAAAGTGCAATTAACAGATTTAATAGTAGAAAAAATTTCTCCAATCTCTCATGAAATTCAAAAATTAAAGAATGACAAAAATTATATTGATCAAGTTCTAGAGGGTGGAGCTACGAAAGCGAGACAAATTTCGGAAAAAAAACTATTAGAAATCAAAGAAATAATAGGATTTTAAAAATTTAACTTTAAATTGTTAAAATACTACTTATATACACATTATGTTTGTACAAATACAAAATACACCAAATCCAAACTCCTTGAAGTTTATACCTGAGGGAAAAGTATCCGAGGTAGGCCCTGTAGAATTTTTGGACTCAAAGAATACAGATAATCAATTTATTAAAAATATTTTATCAATAGAAGGTGTTAGAGGCATTTTTGTTTATGATGATTTTCTTTCAGTAAATAAACAGTCAGATGTAGAATGGGAAGATCTTAAGCACATTATTATTTCTTATATAAATGAACATTATTCTAAGGGTAATAAATCAATAATACAGAAAGCTTTCAACAATGAAGCAAAAAAAGATTACAACGAAATCGAAAAAAAAATTATAAATATTTTAGAAACTAAGGTTCGCCCTGCTGTTGCTAGAGACGGTGGAGATATAACATTTCATAATTTTTTAGATGGAAAGGTAACAGTAAAATTGCAGGGAAGTTGTTCAGGTTGTCCAAGCTCAACTATGACGTTAAAAAGAGGTGTAGAAAACCTTTTAAGTCACTACGTGCCCGAGGTAAAAGAAGTTATATCTATTTAAAGATTAATATTAATTTTTATGATAAAAAAATACCAGTCTATGAGTATAACGGAAATAAAAAAAATTCTTATAAAAAAGGGTTTCAAAATTTACAAATTAAAAAAAAACACACTTAGTTCTCGTTTTAAAAGTTTGTATTTATCAGCACTTGCAAGTTTATTTATAATTGGTATTTCTTCAATTCTACCCAGTACTTTCCAATTAATTTCTGGTAGTTTAAAAAAAAATAAAGTAGTAGAAAATTATTCAAAAAAATATCTTGATAAAGCTTTATCCGGAGAAAAGTTAATTTCTGATAATAAAATAGATGAAGCTTTAGACGAAAGACATCTTTATGAAGATGTTGAAATTGAATCTGGACCATCTAAATCTGTCAGAATAGAGGCTTCAATACTTAATCAAGTATTTGAAGACGATAATTATAATCTAAAAAAAGTTAGAAAGGATAAACTGGTTAAACCATTTGAAGTTGGGATGCTTCCTGGGGAATTAAAACAAATAGAAAGTTCAAAATCTAGAAAAGATTTATTTATAAGAATTGTTTTACCATTAGTCCTGAGCGAAAATAATAGAATTAAAAGAGACAGAACAACACTATTCAAGATTCTTAATAAAAATAATAATTCTAAATCTGAAAAAAACTGGTTAACTAAGAAATTTAAACAATATGGAGTTGTAAACAAAGATTTATCAACATTAAAAATTAGAATGGATATCATACCTGTTTCGCTCGCAATTGCTCAAGCAGCTAAGGAGACTGGTTGGGGGACATCAAGATTTGCTATAGAGGGAAATGCTCTTTTTGGTCAGTGGACATATTCTGGAGAAGGCATAAGACCTGCTGGAGCAGACAAAGACGATAAACATAAAATCGCAACTTTCAGCGTTCTCAAAGCTTCTGTAAGGGCATACCAAAGAAACTTAAACACTCACTCAAGTTATAAACAGTTTAGAAAATCTAGAGCTATCCAAAGAGATAATGATGAAAAACTGAATAGCTTAGAGCTCGCAAACTATCTTAATCACTATGCTGAGACAGGGGAAGAGTACACCAAAACGTTAAAAATAATTATTCAACAAAATAAGTTACAAGATTTTGACGATGCAAAAATACTTCCAACTAATATTGAGAATAAAAACAATATTTAATTCTACTTAAACGTAAATTGCAAACCAAGCCACCTCCACTCACCATTGTCGTTCAGCGAACAATTGACTCGACCTCTTCTACTTTTAAATTTTTCCCTAAAATTAATATAAAATTCTCTGTCAATTAAACTGATTTGGGGCTCACCCCAGTTTCCAGTTTCGTTCGAAAAGCAGTTAATTTTGTCTAAATTATTTTGTTGTCTAAAAAATGAAATATTTAACTTTGGGGGATTATTAATTTCAGAAATTAGCATGTCTTTTATGGATATATCTTTAAACTCCAGTGGTTTTAATTTTAATAGAAACTTAAATCTATCTAAATCTCCGTATTTTTCGTTTATTGGGAATCTCGGTAACTCATAAAAATCCTTATTCAAATCAATTACTCCTGATTGTTGCCCAAATGCGAATTTAAATTTTTCCTTTATGAATTTTTTTTGCTTTAAACTATACTCCCCAAATGGATATGAAAATAAATTTGGATTATAGCCTAACTCATTTTTAAATATATTTGTTGATTTATTAATGTCACTTTTAAATTCTTCGTGTGTGTAATTTATTAAATACTCGTGGCTATGAGAATGATTTCCGATCGTAACAAAATCATATTTTTCTACCTCTTTTATTTGTTCCCAACTCATATACCCTTTTTTACCAACTGGCTCCGTAGATATAAAAAGTAAAAAAGGAATTTCGTTAGTTTTTAAAAAAGGCCATGCATTAACATAAAAAGACTCATAAGCATCATCTATAGTTAGTAAAATCTTTTTTTTTTTATCTATATTCAAAATTTCTTTTCTAAAATTTTTTGCATTAATAAATTCAAAATTAAATTTATTTACTAATTCGATGTGTTTTTTGAATTCTTTCATTCCTATATTTGTTGAAGGATATTTAAATTCATCAAATCTATGGTACATTACTGCAAGAATTCCTGGATCATTTTCAAATTTTTTTAAATTATTTTCTTCTGCTGATGTTTCTGATATTAATAAAAGAATAATGATAAGTTTGATTGTAGATGCAACAAAAGATGTTATTTTTTTACAAATCATAAAAGATAATAAATCTTATACTAATGAATATTCAAACAGTAGAGATAATTTTGATAGGATTGGTCTGATAATTTTTGATTATTTAAAATCTAATAACATAAAATTAGCTGAAATTACTAATATATTCGTGAATTGTGGCCCTGGTAATTTTTCTGGTATTAGATCATCTATAGTAACTTGCAAGGCAATAAGTATTTCAAATAGTATTAAATTGTATGGTTTTGACTCTAGTCAAATTAATGATAAAAAATATAACAAAGTGCTGGACTTATTAAAAAAAGACGTTTTAATTAAGGATTTAATAAAACCTTTATATAAATAGTTATGAACGATAGTATTGAAGAAAAATGTATATCTAAAGGAATAAAATTGACTGATCAAAGGCGAGTTATTGCGAAAGTTATGTCAGAGTCAAAAGAGACATATGGCGAGGCAGATCACCCAGATGTGGACGAGCTTTATAACCGGGTATCAAAAATAGACACAAAAATTAGTATTGCCACCGTTTATAGAACTGTAAAAATATTTGAGGAAGCAGGAATTTTGACTAAACATGATTTTAAAGGAGGCAAAGCAAGATATGAGGAAATCAGGGAAAGTCATCATGATCATTTAATAGATGTAAAGACAGGTCACATAATAGAATTTAGCGACTCAGATATTCACGAATTGCAAAAAAAAATAGCTCAAAAGTATGGATACGAATTAGTTGACCATAAGCTTGAATTATACGGAGTAAAAAAAAAATAATATTTAATGCAAAAAAAAGTATTTATCAAGACATTTGGCTGTCAAATGAATGTCTATGATTCAGATAGAATATACGACTCTCTAAAAAAAATTAATTATTTTAAAACATTAGATCATGATGATGCAGATTGTTATATATTAAATACTTGTCATATTCGGGATAAAGCAAAAGAAAAAGTTTATCATGAGGTAGGTCGAATAAAAAATATTTATAAGAATAAAGAAAAACCAATCTTGATTATAGCTGGGTGTGTAGCACAAGCAGAGAATGAAGAAATGTTTAAACGGGAACCATATATTGATATTGTAATTGGACCACAATCTTACCATAAAATAAATAATCTTATACTAAATTATGTTAAAAAAAATAAAATTGAATTGACCGATATTGATACAATTAAAAAGTTTTCATATTTTGACAATATAAAAAATGAAAATACAAGAACCTCTTCGTTTTTAACAATTCAAGAGGGATGCGATAAATTTTGTCATTTCTGCGTAGTCCCATTTACTAGAGGTCCTGAGTATTCTAGGCCATTTGATAAAATTATTCATGAAGCAGAGAAATTAGTTGAAAATGGCACAAAAGAAATAATTTTATTAGGTCAAAATGTAAATGCTTACTCTTACAACAAAGATGGCAAAGTTTATAGGATTTCAAATCTTATTAACGAATTAAATAAATTTTCTGAACTATAAAGGATTAGATATACGACTTCACATCCAGTTGATATGACGGACGATTTAATTGAATGTTATAAGACATGCAAAAAACTAATGCCTTTTGTTCATCTACCAGTTCAAAGTGGGTCTAATAAAATTTTAAAACTTATGAACAGAAAACATAATGTTGAAAATTACATAGAAATATATGAAAAATTAATCAAAATAAATAATGAAATAAAGTTTTCTAGTGATTTTATTATCTCTTATCCTGGAGAAACCGATAAAGATTTCGAACAGACTCTTGATTTAATAAAAAAAATTAAATTTATTAATTCTTTTTCTTTCATTTTTAGCCCGCGTCCTGGAACAAAAGCCGCAGAATTGACTGAAACAGACAAAGAGAAATCAGTTGAAAAATTAAAAAAAACACAGGAATTACTTTTTTCTTGTCAATTTGAAACAAATAGAGCTTTTCAAGGTCAGCATGTTGAAGTACTTATTGAAAATAAAATGAAAAATCAAAATAAACTCTTTGGCAGAAATAAATATTCAAATCCTGTAATATTTGAAGGTGATGAAAGAGATGTCGGCAAACTTCAAAAAATTTATATTAATGATTTTAATCAAAACAGTTTGTTTGGAAAATCAGTTAAAACAAACAGAATAGCTTTTTAATTGAAAAACAATTTAAATAATAAATTAAAAATTGCATTAAAGTTCGTCCATTCAGGGAATGATAATTTAAGCATAGTTTTTCAAAATAATGAAATTTTATCAGGTGTTGTTGGTGAATTTAATAATAATATTAAGGAATTAGAAAGTATAACTAAAACAAATATTTATACGAGAGGAAATTCAATTTTAGTAAAAGGAAATATAGAAAAAATTGAGCTTATAAAAAATTCGATAAGATTTCTAGCAGAACAGTTCATTAATAATGGATCTATTGAAAAAAAAGATTTATTATCATCTGTAAGTAAATTTATGATTAACGAAAAAAATAATGAATCAAAAAATATTGAATATATAATTAGAACACCAAAAAAATCTGTAATACCTAGATCAGAGAAACAAAAAAAATATGTAAGCGCTTTAAATAACAGTGATATTATCATTTCCGCAGGTCCAGCTGGTACTGGAAAAACCTTCCTAGCGGTTGCTGTTGCTTTAACAATGTTGTTGGAAAAAAAAATTGAAAGAATAATATTATCTAGACCAGCTGTTGAGGCAGGAGAAAGACTAGGTTTTTTACCAGGAGATATGAGAGAAAAAGTGGATCCTTATTTAAGACCATTATATGACTCCTTATATGATTTACTTGATTATGAAAAAATTCAAAAAAAAATCGAGGTAGGCGATATAGAGATAGCGCCCTTGGCATTTATGAGAGGTAGAACATTAAAAAATTCTTTTGCTATACTTGATGAAGCTCAAAATGCTACAGATACGCAAATCAAAATGTTTCTAACTAGAATAGGCGAAAATTCAAAAATTGTAATTAATGGAGATCCTTCACAAATAGACTTACCCAATAAATCATTATCTGGCTTAGAAAGATCAAAAAGATTGTTGGGACATATTAAAGAAATATCAACAGTTGATTTTGATCATAATGATGTAGTTAGACATCCATTAGTTTCAAAAATAGTCAAAGCTTATTCTGATGAACAGAATAATAAATGAATAAAGTAAATATAATCACTGAGTGTTGTTTTTGGAAAAAAAAAATAAATCACATAAACAGTTATTTTAAAAAAAAGCTTATCAAATTATCAAAAATAAGTAATTTTAAAGAAAAAAATTTAGAGTTTTCAATCTTGTTAACTAATAATAAGAAAATGAAACAACTTAATAAAAAATTTAGAAAAAAAAATAAACCAACAGACGTGCTTTCATTTCCAATCAATGAATGTAAAAAAAAAGAAAAGTACGTTGGAGATATTGCTTTGTCTTTTGAAATAATAAATAATAGATCAAAGAAAACAAGTTTTGATTATGAACTTGATAGAATTTGGGTTCATGGATATCTACATCTTGTTGGGTATGATCATAAGAGATTAAAGGATTATAAAAAAATGCTGATGGCAGAAAAAGAAATATTAAAAAAACTTGATCACAAATTTAATTTACAAATTTAGTAACAATACAACTCTGCTCTTATTTAATTGTCTGATTTTAGGAGCATTGTCATCTTTTAGTTTACCACCATATAATTTTTTCATCGTTAATTTTATAATTTTTCCATATGTATTTTTATTAATTGTTGAAAATAATAAAAATTTATTTATTAAATTTTTAATTGGTTGGTCTTTTGGACTTGGTTATTTTATATTTAATTTATATTGGATTACTAATTCACTTACATTTGAAGATGAATTTAAAAAATTCATTCCTTTCGCGTTAATCTTAATCCCATCATTTCTTGCAATATTCTACGGAATATCAACCTTAATACTTTCATTTTTTAAATTAAAAAAAAATATTTGTTCTATTTTATTATTTTCTTTAATATTTGGATTTATAGAATACATTAGGGGGTCAATTTTATCTGGTTTCCCCTGGAACTTAATAGTTTATAGTCTCTCAAATACTAAAAGTATTTTTATAATTCTACCATTAGTTGGCACTTACACACTAAATCTAATTGCAATTAATTTTTTTTTATTGCCAATGATTTTTTTTTTTAGACTTAATTTTAAGTATAAACTATCATTAGCATTTATAGTTATTTTTTTCTTTTCAATTATTTTATATTTAGAAGGTCAAAAAAAACCAAAAAACTTTATTGAAAAAGATATAAACATTAAAATTATATCTCCCAAAATATCTATTAATGAATATTTGAATAAAGATCCAAAATATAGAATTATGAGTCTAATAAAATTAAGCAATCCTAAAGAAAAAGAACGAACTTTATTTATATTTCCAGAGGGTACTCTTTCTGGAATTCATTTGGACGATCTATATATATATAAAGATCTACTACGAAATAATTTTTCGAAAAATCATAAATTAGTATTTGGAATTAATACTAATAAAGGATCTAAAATTTATAATTCTTTAGTTGTATTTGATAATAATATTAAAGTAATAGATCAATATGACAAAAATAAACTAGTTCCATTCGGTGAATTTTTACCTTTTGAAAATATTTTATCAAATTTAGGAATAAAAAAAATAACACAGGGATACACTTCTTTCAGTTCCTCTAATGAGAGAAAATTAATTAATATAGATGAAATTTTGGTGTTGCCATTAATTTGTTATGAAATTATTTATACTGGTAAATTATTTCAAAATAAAAAGGATTTTGATTTAATTTTAAACATTTCAGAGGACGGGTGGTTTGGAAACTCAATTGGTCCACACCAACATTTTGCTCACTCTATATTTAGGTCTATTGAGCAGGGAAAAACTTTATTGAGATCTTCAAATAATGGAATAAGTGCAGTTATTGACCCTGTAGATGGTATTTTGAGTAGTGTAGATACATCAAAAAGTGGTGTTATATCATTAAAAAGTGTAAAAATTTATGACAAGACTTTTTTTTCCAAGTTTGGAAACAAGATCTTCTTTTATTTTACTGGAATATATATTACTTTAATTTTTCTTTTAAAAAGGAAGGGGATTTAATGAAAAAAAATTATTTATTTACCAGTGAGTCGGTTTCAGAAGGGCACCCAGACAAGGTTTGTGACAGAATTTCTGACATGGTAGTTGACTCATTTTTAGGTATGGAACCTCAATCAAGAGTTGCTTGTGAGACACTAACGACAACAAATAAAGTTGTATTGGCTGGAGAGGTAAGAGGACCAGAAATAAAAAATGAAGAATTAATTTCAAAGGTGAGAGATTGTATAAAAGACATTGGGTATGACCAAGATGGATTTACCTATAAAGACGCTACTAAAATTGAAAGTCATTTACATGCTCAATCATCTGATATTGCTATGGGAGTAGACTCTTCTGGAAATAAAGATGAAGGCGCAGGAGACCAAGGTATTATGTTTGGTTATGCCTGCAATGAAACAGATGTTCTCATGCCGGCTCCCATTCATTACTCTCATAGAATTCTCAGATTAATGGCAGAGGACAGAAAGTCAGGAAAATTAAAAGGAATAGAGCCTGACTCCAAAAGTCAAATTACTATAGAGTATAAAGATGGAATTCCATCAAAAGTAAAATCTGTTGTAATTTCTACTCAACACTCAAAAGATGTCAATCTAGCGAAAGTTAAAGAATTATGTATTCCATACATAGAAAAATCTATTCCTAAAAATTTGTTGGGAAATCTTGATGAAAATGAGATCTATATAAATCCAACGGGAAATTTCGTTATTGGCGGACCTGATGGAGACAGTGGATTGACTGGAAGAAAGATAATAGTTGATACTTATGGGGGCGCAGCTCCTCATGGTGGTGGTGCATTTTCAGGAAAAGATCCAACAAAGGTTGATAGATCAGCAGCTTATGCTTCTAGATATTTAGCAAAAAACGTGGTTGCTTCAAAAATATCTGATAAATGTTTAATTCAACTCGCATACGCCATTGGAGTTTCTAAGCCTTTATCAATCTATGTTGATTTATTCGACAACGATGAGGAGAAAAATAGGCATGTAGAAAAACTTATAAACGAAAATTTTGATCTTAGCCCAAGAGGAATAAGAGAAATGTTGGGTTTAAATAAACCTATTTATCAGAAAACAGCAGCATATGGTCACTTTGGTAGAGAACCTGAGTCTGATGGTTCTTTTTCGTGGGAAAAAACCGATAAATCAAGTGTTTTTAAAGGTTAATTAAAGTTGAAAATTAAAAAAAAATAAATATATTTCAACTAAATTACAGAATTTTGAAAATGGGCTTCGGCCCATTTTTTTTTAGAATTAAAAAATGTTAAATAGAAGAGCTGATAAATTAGAATTGTTAAGAATAGCTGAAGCTGTAGCCTCCGAAAAGTCAATAGATAAAGAATTAATAATTGACTCAATGGAAAATGGAATTGCTAAAGCTGCAAAATCAAAATTTGGTTCAGAAAATGAGATTTTAGTTCAAATTGACAGAAATAACGGAGATATAGGAATTTTTAGAAAACTGAAAATAGTTGAAAATCCTATGAACTTAAATTTAGAAATAGGTCTAGAACAAGCTATAACACTTGACAAAAAAAACGAAAATAAAATAATTGGAGATGAAATTCTACAACCTTTGCCATCATTTGATTTTGGTAGAATTGCAGCACAGACAGCCAAACAAGTTATAACCTTTAGTGTAAGAGAAGCGGAGAGGCAACGACAATTTGATGACTTCAAAGATAAAAGAGATACTATTTTAAGTGGAATAGTTAAAAGATTAGAATTCGGGAATGTAATTGTTGATTTAGGCGGAACAGAGGCGATTATTCAAAAAAACGAAATGATACCAAGAGAAAACATAAAAGCAGGTGATAGAGTAAAAGCTTATTGTCTTGACGTAAGGAGAGAGCCAAGGGGACAACAAATATTCCTATCAAGGGCAAATAACAAATTTATGGAAAAATTATTTATACAAGAAGTTCCTGAAATTTATGATGGTTTAATTGAAATTAAATCTTCATCTAGAGATCCAGGATCTAGAGCAAAAATTTGTGTAAAAGCGGTTGATACATCTTTAGACCCAGTCGGGGCTTGTGTAGGGATGAGGGGAAGTAGAGTACAAGCAGTAGTAAATGAATTACAAGGCGAAAAAATTGATATTGTCAATTGGTCTGAAGACCCAGCAATAGTTGTAGCAAATGCGCTTTCACCGGCAGAGGTTCAAAGGGTAAATGTTGATAGTCAACAAAAAAAACTTGATGTAATTTTAACAGAGGAAAATTTGAGCAAAGCTATAGGAAGACGTGGCCAAAACGTAAGATTGGCAACCAAATTAATTAATTATGAAATTAATATAATGACTGACCAAGAAGACTCTGAGAGAAGACAAATAGACTTTA